>LFIK01000061.1_pt1 | contig 63017 bp, 57 predicted proteins | sample 643401 | NCBI WGS metagenome assembly LFIK01 (sample SAMN03777447, study PRJNA286221) | soda lake metagenome | biome: soda lake; feature: Kulunda steppe; material: water; isolation source: sample T5-Br brine of Lake Tanatar-5 | place: Russia: Kulunda steppe | collected 2010-07
GAGGGCGGCGCGTTGCGGACGTCGTCGTGGAAGCAGTACCGTTCGCTGCCTCGCGGGTGTAGTTCAATGGTAGAACACGAGCTTCCCAAGCTCGGAATGGGGGTTCGATTCCCCTCACCCGCTCCGAACACCCTGACCCGCTCCGCGCCCCGAAGCCGACGTTTCCCGCCCGGTCATGCCCGGTCCGCGCGTTCAATCCTCGGTCGTCTGGCGCTCCGCTCCGGCGACCCGTCGCGGGCACAGCGACAACAGCATCACGGCGGCGACCGTGACCAGCAGCGTCGCGTTCGCCGCCGCACCAGGAGCCGTGCCCACCGTGGTGACCGGCCGCAGCGTCCCGGCGACCTCGCGGAGCACGAGCTCGACGGTGAGCGCGGCGAGCACCAGCGGGACGAGACCCGGATAGCGGATCACGAGCACCGTGAGCAGCAGTCCGAGGACGAGCTGCACGGCACCCCACTGGGCGAACATCGCGACGATGTTGGCCCCACCCTCCACACCGATGTCGATGGTGGCGATGCGCTGCGCTCCGCCATCCTCGGCGAACAGGTGGATCAGGCTCCGCACCACGACGACGCCGAGGTACACGAGGGCGAACACGCGTGCCGCCATCGGCCCGCTCGCCACCGCCGGGGCCTCGGGCAGCAGGCGTCGTGGATCGGGACGCCACGTGGCCGGTAGCAACGCCTCACGGAGCCGCGCCCCCACGACAACCCCCGTACACGTCCGGACCAGGTGGGGCGACGCTAGCGGCACCCCGGCACCCCGGCACCCCGGCACGCCTGTCCCGGCGTCCGGGTGTCGGGTGTCGACCACCGCCCGTCGGGCTCACGCCAACTCGTGCACCACGTGGTCGCGCAGCGGCTGGCCCTTGGCCTCGTACATCGCGACATCGGCGGCGTGCAGCAACCGATCGGCGTCGAGTGCGTCGACACCCGCGGGCACGTGCACGGCACCGACCGACCCGCCGACCCGCCGGCCACCGACCTCCCGGTCGACGATTCCCGTCAATCGGGTCGCGAGCGCATCGACCTCGTCGCGATCGACCAGGTCCCGGACGATCACGGCGAACTCGTCCCCACCGAGCCGCGCAACCACGTCGTAGCCACGCAGCGAGGTGCTCAGATCGTCCGCGACGGCGCACAGGAGCCGGTCCCCGGCCGCATGCCCCAGATGGTCGTTGACCGCCTTGAAGCCATCGAGGTCGAGGTAGAACAGCGTCAGCGGGTGATCGCGTCGCTGCCGCTCGGTCAACAGCGACGCGAGCACACGATCAAAGTACCGCCGGTTCGCCAGCCCGGTCAGCTCGTCGGTCGACGCCTGTCGCCGCAGCTGATCCAGCAGGGTCAGACGGGCGAGCGTCTGTTCCGTCGCCGCGAACAGCGACGCGAGCGTCTGCTCGTCGGCCAACACGTCCGCAGCCGCCACCTCGACGGATGACAACCCCGCATGGGCGACCCGGATGTCCACATACCCGAGCGGCGCACCGGTCGGACCGAGTGTGCGTCGCGTGACCCCCGGACCCGGGGGCGGCATCGGCGTGCCGTCCGATGCCGTGGCACCTCGCCGTTCACGGTCCGGGGGCCACAGACCGCCGAGCTCGAAACCGAGGTCGGTGAGGTGGGTGGCGAGCAACGATTCGACGTCGCAGCGGCCGTGGACATCGGCGAACGCACGCACGATCCCGTGCAGACGCTGGGCCCGCCGCTCGGAGTGTTCGGCCCGCCGACGCGCGGCGATCAGCTCACGTTCGTGGTCGTGGCGTTCGCTCATGGGCGTGAAGGCGATGACGGTCCGGGTCCGGCCGACATCGATGAGCCGGGCACTCAGCAGCACGGGCAGCCTCGTCCCGTCGGCCCGGACGATCTCGACCGCGACCTGGTCGATGTGGCCGTCCGCGAGCAACCGGGGTGCGAGGTTCGCCTGGTGCAGCACCCGGGCCGCCACCGTCAGCAGCGACCCGAAGGAGTCGCCGACGAGATCGGCCGGGTCGTGGCCGGTGAGTTCGGCCAGCGCGGGGTTGCCACCGACGATCCGCCAGGACTCGTCCGTGGCGACGAGCGCCAGGGGCGCGGACCGTGCGAGCAGCAGCTCGAGCTCCTCCGACGCCGAGATCGACGGGCGTCGCACCCCGTCCCCGACCACGGTCACACCTGCGCAGTCGAGGCCACGACACCATCGAGGACCGACACGATCTGTTCCGGAGCGCTCAGCAGCGGGCAGTGACCGGTCGCCTCGAGGTGCACGAACGTGCTGTCCGGCAGGTGGTCCCGCAGGTGATGGGCGGCCGCATCGGGCACGATCGCGTCATCGGTGCAGTGCAGGATCAGCGTCGGGATGGTCACCTGCGCCAACACGCCACGGACATCCGCGAGGAAGGTCGCACGCGCGAAGGTGCGCGCGACCTCGGGATCGAGTTGCACGAGCCGATCGTGGAGCTCGTCACCCAACTCGGGCCGATCCGGGTTGCCCATGATCGCGGGTGCCATCTGCGCGGACCACCCGAGGTAGTTGTCGTCGATCGCGGCGAGTACCCCGTCGATGTCCGCCATCGTGAAGCCGCCGCGGTAGTGGCCGTCATCGAGGTAGCGCGCCGAACCTCCGACGAGGACCAATCGGGAGAACCGCCCGGGAGCCCGGACGGACGCCAGCAGCCCGATGGCGGAGCCGATCGAGTGCCCGATGAACACGGCCCCGTCGAGGTCCAACGCCGCGGCGAGTTCGACCAGGTCGTCGGCGTAGCCGTCCAGGGTCGCGTGGCGCTGGTGGTCGAATGCGGTCCGGTCCGAGTGGCCGGAGCCGGCGTGATCGAAACGCACGACCCGGTGGGTCGCCTCGAAGGCGGGCGCGACCTGGTTCCAGATGCTCTGATCGCATCCGAAACCGTGTGCGAAGACCAGTGTCGGGCCATCGGTCCGCCCGGTGATGGTGACGTGGTGGCGGGCGATCGGATCCATGGGGCACTCCCGGTCGGGGCTGCGACGGGCAGATACCGACCGTCACCCCTCCATCGGTACCCGGCGCAACCCGCTGAACCGGTGGCCCCCGGAGCCGGACCGACCGCGCGGCCCTCGCGCTGCGACGGGACCTTCGGCCCTGGTGGAGGGGGCCGGCCCGACCTGCTGGCTGCGGGTACCGGTTCCCGGTCCTGGTTCCTGACGCTGACGCGTCAGGTGCTCAGCACCTCACGCAGGGCTCCGACCGCGACGTCGATGTCCGCTGCCACCAGTCGACGGTGGGCGACCATGCGAATGCCGTCACCGTAGGCGAGCGCCCCGACACCGGCGCGGTCCAACGCATCGAGGACGGTGCGGCGTCCGCCGGGCAGGGTCGCCGCCACCCCGAACCGGACCATGTTCGTGCGCGTCGTGGCGGGATCGAACACCCTGGCTGCGTCGTAGGGGTCGGTCACGTGCGGCAGCTCCGTCAGCGCCTCGGTCAGGCGACGCGCGAGCTCGTGGGACGTCGCGATCGCCTCCCGGGTCTCGGCGAGGCCGTCGCCGTCCAGCACGTGCAGCCCCGCGGCGGCGAGCACACCCGCCTGGCGCATGCCCCCGCCGAGCAGTTTGCGGGCCCGACGGGCCTCGCCGGTGAACGCTGCCTCGCCGGTGAGCACGGTCCCGACCGGGCAGCCGAGGCCCTTCGACAGGCACAGTGTGGCGCTGTCGCTGTCCGCGACCAGCACGCCCGGATCCGTGTCGAGTGCCACCGCGGCGTCCATGAGGCGCGCCCCGTCGGTGTGGAGCGGGAGTCGGTCGGGAACGGCATCGCGGTAGGCGGCCATCGCCTCGGCCGTGACCGGCTGGCCGCCCCGCCCGCCGTGGGTGTTCTCCGACCACACCAGTCCGACGCGGGCGATGTGCGGGTCGTCGACCACCGCGCACCGCGCCGCGACCGCGGCCGGGGCCGGCAGGCCGTCGTCGCGCTCGCCGAACAGCGCCAGCGGTGCCCCACCGACGACCGCCGAGCCCCCGGCCTCCCACTGCTCGACGTGCATCGACCGGCCGGCCGCGATCGCGCGACCGAACGTGCCGTGGGCGAGAACGGCGACGAGGTTGCCCTGTGTCCCGGAGGAGACGAAGACCGCCGCGTCCTTACCGAGCAACTCGGCGACGCGTTCCTCCAGCCGGCGGACGGTCGGATCGCCCTCGAGCACGTCGTCGCCAAGCTCGGCGGCGGCCATCGCGGCCCGCATCCCCTCGTCGGGCAGGGTCACGGTGTCCGAGCGGAGATCGACGGCGAACGGTGCGGGCATGAGCGGGCTCCCAGGGGTGGAACCCGACGGTAACGCGACGGACCGGACCGACCGGACGGACCGGGGATCCCGCCTCCCAGGAGCTGTCGGTGCTTCCGCGGAAGCGCCCCGGCAGCGGCAGCGGCCGCGGTGGACGCCTGGTGGCGACGGTGGCAACGAGCCGCCTGCATCAGGCCACGTGGGCCAGCCCCTCGCCGCGTGTCTGCGCCAGCTCCTGTTCCAGGATGGCGATCAGCAGGTCGATCTGGAGCGGATCGTCGTCGCTCCAGTGCTGCGGTGTCAGCTGGTCGGGTGCTTCCGCGGAAGCGGCCTCGCGCCCGATGGTGGCTGCGCCGGTCGAGGGGCCGGACTCGTGGTGGGACGATGGCGCGATCGCCGACCCAGGTGCCATGGACGCTGCCCGCGCCGCCGGGTCGAGCCCGGGGAGCTGCGGTGCCGTCACGAGCGGCGGTGCCGGCCGTCCATCAGCACCCGGCGGGCGCACGATCACCTCGCCGCCGGTGCTCCGGACCAACTGCCAGCCGGGCTTGTGGATCTGGCGGTGGTGTGCGCCACACAGCAGCACGAGATTGGCGAGATCGGTCGGCCCGCCATCGGCCCAGTGCCAGACGTGATGCGCGTGCAGATGACGCCCCGTCGCGCACCCGGGGAATCGGCACGACCGGTCACGGATCATCAGCGCACGCAGCAGTGCGGCAGTGGGACGCCGGCGACGCCGCCCGACGTCGATCGGGACCCGCGACGACCCGGTCGGGACGATCACGACCCCGGCATCGCAGGCGAGCCGGCGCAGGACCGAGACCGACATCGACGGATGCACCCGACGCGACCCGGCGACCTCGATGGGCACACGTCGCGCCGGCCGCTCGGCCAGGTCGGCGGCCAGACCGGCGGCATCGACCTGGAGCACCAGGGTGTGTCGGTCCGCGCCACTGGTGTCCGGCGGTGTGGTGTCCCGCGCAGCGACGAGGAGATCGTGCAGCACCTGGCCCTGGCGTTGGCGAGTCGAGCGGGACGGTCGCGCCCATGCCGACACGGACCCGCCCGCATCGGTCGTCGTGGCTGCGGCATCCGCGATCATGGACGCCTCCTCCGCTGCGTCCTCCAGCTCGACGAGGCGATCCAGGATGCCGAGCACCTCCATCCCGTCCGCCGCGTCCAGACGCCACCGGAGTTCGACCTCCCCGTCGTCACCGATGAGGACGTCCAGCCCGGCCCGTGCAGCCCGCTGTTCGTCATCGTGCGAGCGGTCGTCATCCGCTGCGCGCCGTGCCTGGACGACCCCCTTGGCGATGCGGTCGAGATCCGCTCCCGTGGCCTGATCCGCCCACGTGAGCAGCAGCTCCTCGAGCTCCGGCACGGCGATCCGCGTCAACGCACGGACCTTGCTGTACGACAGGGTGCCGGCCCCGAAACGTGCGTGGATCTGCGGCAACTCCCGTAGCCGCAGCGCGACCCGAACATGCTCACGGGCGGTCGAGGGCGCGATGCCGAGCCGCCAGGACAGCCAGGCCGCGGGGCTCCGCGCGCCGTGGTCCGCCCAGATCCCACGGACCACGACCTCGGCGATCAGATCGAGCCATCGGCTGGTCTCGGCGGCGACGCGGACCGTCTGCGTCACCAGCTGCCGTTCGAGCGCCGCATCGGTGAGACGGCTCAGCCGGGCATCCGGTGTGAGCGTCGCCGCGTGCTCGACCAACTCCTCGATGCGCGGCGAGCGGCCCTGCATCGCCGCGAGATCCGTCACCGACGGTCCGGTGCCACCCGGTCCCGTCGCGCCCGGTCCCGTCGCGCCACGACCGGTCACGCTCCCGTCTGCCGTCGCCACCATCAGCCACCCTCCTGTCGTGACCGGGCACGCCGGCCACCGGCCGCGTCCCCGCGGCCATCCGGGCCCCCACCTCAGGACATCGAACCTAGGGATGGGGTGCGACATCGTCCGAGCAGACCCGACCGCAATCGACCACCTGGGGACACCCGCCTGTGGACGACCGGGTCACCGGGACACACCGACGTCGTAGGGTGCCGCTCGACCAGTCGAAAGCCGCCCGTTGCCAACCTCCGCCACCACCACGACCGCGACCGCGCAGGCCCTGCTGCAGCAGCTCGCCGGTGACGACGCCCGCCTGCGCGACGATCAGGCGACGGCGATCGGCGCGCTGGTGGACGACCACGCCCGTTCCCTGGTCGTCCAGCGCACCGGGTGGGGCAAGTCGGCGGTCTACTTCATCGCGACCCGCATGCTGCGTGACGCCGGCGCGGGACCGACGCTGATCGTCTCGCCGCTGCTGGCGCTGATGCGCGATCAGCTCGAGGCCGCACGCACGATGGGGCTGGCGGCGGAGACGTTGAACTCGACCAATGTCGATGACTGGGCCGCGGTCGAGGCGCGGGTCGCCGCCGGCGAGGTGGATCTGCTGCTGGTCTCCCCCGAGCGGCTCAACCACCCGCGCTTCCGTGCCGCGATCCTCGACCGACTGGTGGCGACGGTCGGGATGCTGGTCATCGACGAGGCCCACTGCATCTCGGACCACGGCCACGACTTCCGTCCCGACTACCGACGGATCGGCGACGTGCTGCACCGGCTCGCCGCCGCCCGCGACGAGCCCGTGCCCGTGCTCGCCTGTACGGCCACCGCGACCGACCGGGTCGTCACCGACGTCGCCGAACAGCTCGCCCGGCTGCCCGACGGGGGCGACACCGAGGTGGTCGTGCTGCGCGGGCCGTTGGCGCGCGACACCCTCGAGTTGCACGTGGTGACGCTCGACAGCCACGAGCGGCGGCTCGCCTGGCTCGACGCCTTCCTGGCCGAGCTCGCGCCGCCGGGTCGCGCCGGGATCGTCTACACCCTGACCGTCGCCGAGGCGGAGCGCACCGCCACCTACCTCGCCGACGGCGGGCACGACGTGCAGGCCTACACCTCCCGACTCGACGCCGACGAACGCACCCGGCTCGAACAGGCGCTCAAGGCCAACCAGCTCGCCGCGGTGATCGCGACCACGGCACTGTCGATGGGCTACGACAAACCCGACCTCGGCTTCGTCATCCACCTCGGCGCGCCGTCGTCACCCGTCGCCTACTACCAGGCGATCGGTCGCGCCGGGCGGGGTGGACAGTCCACCCGGGTGGTGTGTCTGCCGACGGCATCCGACGAGCGGCTGTGGGAGCACTTCGACGTCGCCGGGATCCCGACCGAGGAGGAGGTCGCCCAGATCGTGGGGGAACTCGACCCCGACGACCCGTCGTCGCTCCCGTCGTTGGAGACCAGCGTCAACGTCCGACGCACCCGCCTGGAGCTGCTGCTGAAGATCCTGGACGTCGACGGGGTCGTGGAGCGGGTCGACGGTGGGTACGTGGCCACGGGCGAGCCCTACGTCCACGACCGGGCCCGCTACCAGCGCCTGCTCGACGGTCGCCGGGCCGAGCACGAGGTGATGCGTCGCTTCCTCGATCCGGCCACCACGACCTGCAGCATGCAACTGCTCACCGCAGCGCTCGACGATCCGACTGCCCAGCCCTGTGGGCGTTGCGGCCGCTGTACGGGCGAAGCGCTGGTGGTCGAGCCCGACACGGACGCGACCGAGCGTGCCGGCGCACATGTCCGCAACCGTGACCTGCTGCTGCCACCTCGACGTCGGTGGCCCTCCGGACTGTCCGGGCTCGGTCACCAGCGGCGAGGCAACATCGACAAGGCCCTGCAGGCGCAACCCGGCCGTGCGCTGGCGGGCGTCGACGCCTCCGGGTACGGCGAACCGGTCCGGCGGCTGCTCGCCGCGACGGAGGCGGGAACGCCACCGGACGCGACCGACCTCGACGAGGTGATCGATGGTCTCACCCAGTTGCTCGCCCGGTGGGACTGGACATCCCGGCCGACGGCCATCGTGACGCTGCCGTCGCCGACCTACGGCGTGCTGAGCGCCGAGGTCGCCCGGCGACTCGGGGCCCTCGGGCGGTTGGCCGTCCACGACGACGTCTTCACGGCCGCCGACACCCCGCCGCAGGCCACGATGAGCAACTCGGCGTTCCAGGCGGCGAACGCGCTGTCGACCCTGACGGTGACCGGTGCGGTGCCGGCCGGCCCGGTCCTGCTGCTCGACGCGGTCCGCGCGTCCGGCTGGACGATGACGGTCGGGGCGGCACTGCTCGCCGAACGGGACGGTGGTCCGGTCCTGCCGCTGGCACTGCTCGGGACGAGCGCCAGCTGACGGGACCGGACCGGTACGCGCCTCAGGCCTGGCCGGCCCCCTCGCCACGCACCGACTCGTCCGCCGATTCGGGCGTGATGTCCTCCAGATTCGGCGGTGGCGGCTCGGGCCGTGTCGGGACGGCCTCCGACTTCAGCCCCTTCATCAACGCGAAGACCATCGCGAACACCATGATGAAGATCGGGAGGCCGACGACGGTGATCTCCTGTTGCAGCGCTGCCAGGCCGTCGTCACCGGCGAGCAGGATCAGCGAGGCCGCGAGCGCACCCTCGGACACGCCCCAGAAGACGCGCTGGCGGACCGGACCCGAATCGGTGGACCCGGTGCACAACATGTCGACGACCAGCGACGCGGAGTCCGACGAGGTGGCGAAGAAGATCGCCACGATCACGACCGAGAGCCCCTGCAACAGCGTGGTGGCCGGGAAGCTCTCGAGGAAGGTGAACAGTGCCAGCGGGATGCTCTCGCTGACCGCCTCCGACATCACGCCACCGTCACCGCCGATGCCGTCGATCTCCATCGCCGACCAGCCGAAGATGGCGAACCAGACCAACGTGAAGATCGAGGGGGCGAACAGCACGCCGAGCACGAACTCACGGATCGTGCGGCCCTTGGAGATCCGCGCGACGAAGATGCCGATGAACGGTGACCAGGTCACCGTCCAGGCCCAGTAGAAGACGGTCCAACCACCCTGCCAGCCCCACCCGTCCTCGGTCGTGTAGGTCGCGAGCGTGTCGTTCCAGAAGGACAGCGGCACGATCTGCGAGACGTAGATGCCAACCGTCTCGATGACGGCCCGGGACAGGAACACCGTGGACCCGGCCAAGAACACGAACGCCATCAGCCCGACCGCCAGACCGATGTTGATGTTCGACAGCAGCTTCACGCCCTTGTCGAGCCCGGCGACGATCGAACTGACGGCGACGGCGGTCAGCACCGCGATGATGCCGACCTTGACGGCGGTGCTGTCCGGAATGCCGGTCAGTTCGCGCAGCCCGGCGTTGATCTGCGAGGTACCGAGCCCGATCGACACCGCCACCCCGAACAGCGTCCCGAGGATGGCGAAGATGTCGATCGTGCGCCCGATCGGCCCGTGGATCTTCTCACCGAGGAACGGGTAGAAGACCGAACTCACGCGCAACGGCAGGTTGTAGCGGTAGATGAAGTAGGCGAACGCGAGCCCCGGCAGGGCGAAGATGGTCCAGGTGTGCAGCCCCAGGTGGTAGAGCGAGAAGGCCATGGCCTCCTGCGCCGCCTGTGCGGAGTGCGCGACGGTGTCAGCGCGCGGGGGACTCGCGAAGTGGGAGATCGGCTCCGCCACCCCCCCAGAACATCAGCACCGTGCCGATGCCGCCGGCGAACAACATCGTGAACCAGGAGACGTTGCTGTACTCCGGCTTGGCGTCGTTGCCACCGAGCCGGATATTGCCGTAGCGGCTCAACGCGACCCAGAGCAGGAAGGCCAGCCACACCGACACCCCCATGATGAAGAACCAGCCCAGGTTCTCCACGATCCAGTTCCGGCCGTCGGTGAAGACCTCGCCGGTGCCCTCCGGGAACGACACCAGCACGACGAGGAACGCCACCATCAGGCCCGCGGACCAGAAGAAGATGGTCGTATCGGTCTCCAGACCGAGCTTGTCGGCCAATCGCTGCGACATCAGGTCACCTTCCTCATACGTAGGACGGACCCTCCCCACCACCACGGAGCCTCCCCGAGCCGTCCGGGGGTGTCCATGGGATCCGACGCGAGCGCGCACGGGCGCGCGCCTCCGGGCGTCGAGGCCGCACGGAGCCGGTCGGTCGAGTACAGGCGCGTCACCCGCGGCTCGGTGACCGCGCGTCACCCCCGGCGGGTACCCGACGCCGTGGACGTGATCCCGCGGACGCCGACCTGACGCCGACGTCAGGTCTAGTATCGGTTCTCCGCGGACACGTCGTCGTGTCCGGACCCACCCCGTCGCAGGAGTCCGCCGGTGATCGAACGCGTCGCGATCGTCAACCGTGGCGAACCGGCGATGCGCCTGATCCACGCGGTGCGCGAGCTGCGGGAACGCGACGGCCGCGAACTGCGCACCATCGCGCTGCACACCGAGGCGGAACGCACCGCCATGTTCGTCCGCGAGGCCGACGAGGCCGTGCGCATCGGGCCGGGACCCGGTGAGCCCGCCTGGCCGAAGAGCCCCTACCTCGACTACGACGAACTCGCCCGCGCCCTGCAGGCCGCCGACGCCGATGCCGCCTGGGTCGGCTGGGGATTCGTCGCCGAGCATGCCGACTTCGCCGACCGCTGCCGCGACATCGGGGTCACCTTCATCGGCCCAAGTGGCGACGTCATGCGCAAGCTCGGCGACAAGATCGGGGCCAAGCTGCTCGCCGAGGAGGCCGGCGTGCCGGTCGCCCCGTGGTCGGGCGGTCCGGTCGCCGACGTCGAGGCAGCACGGAGCCACGCGCAGCGCATCGGCTACCCCCTGATGATCAAGGCGACCGCCGGGGGTGGTGGCCGTGGCATCCGTCGCGTCGACGACGCCGCCGGGCTCGACAGCGCCTTCGAGCGGGCCAGTGCGGAGGGGGCGAGTTCGTTCGGGGACCCGACGGTGTTCCTCGAGAAGGTGGTCGAGAACGCCCGCCACATCGAGGTCCAGGTCATCGCCGACGACCACGGCGGGGTCTGGTCGGTCGGCGTGCGCGACTGCAGTCTGCAGCGCCGCAACCAGAAGGTCATCGAGGAATCCGCCTCCACCGCGCTGCGCGCGGAGCAGGCCCGACAGTTGCGCGAGGCCGCCGCCGAACTCGCCCGCCTCGCCGGTTACAGCGGGGCCGGCACGGTCGAGTTCCTCTACCAGCCCGACGAGGAGCTGTTCGCGTTCCTCGAGGTCAACACCCGTCTGCAGGTCGAGCACCCGGTGACCGAGCTCACCACCGGGCTCGACCTCGTGGGGCTGCAACTGCACGTCGCCGATGGCGGCCGGCTCGAGGGTGAGCCGCCCCCGACCGACGGTCACGCCATCGAGGTCCGGCTCAACGCCGAGGACCCGGAGCGTGGCTTCGCACCCGCGTCCGGTCGGATCGAACTGCTGACCCTGCCGACCGGGCCCGGGGTCCGGGTCGACACCGGGGTGGCCGAGGGCGACCGCATCCCACCCGAGTACGACTCGATGATCGCCAAGATCATGGCCCACGGCGCGACCCGCGAGATCGCGGCCGGACGGCTGCGTCGGGCCCTGGCCCAGACGGGCGTCCTGATCGAGGGCGGGACCACCAACCGTGCGTTCCTGCTCGATCTCCTCCGACGTGAGGAGTTCATGACCGGCGCGTTCCACACCGCCTGGTTGGACGGGCTCACCGCCGGCGGCGGCTGGACCCACACGACCCGGGCCGACGTGGCACTCGTGACCGCCGCCATCGACGCCTACGACCGGCTGGCCGCGATCGAACGCGACCGGTTCTACGCCTCCGCGTTGCGCGGCCGCCCCCAGGCCGACCCGACCGAACGACGCGACGTCGACCTGCGCTACGCCGGGACGCCGTATCGCGCCGGTGTCGCCTGCACGGGGCCGAACCGTTACCTCGTCGAGGTGGACGACACCCGCATCCTGGTCGAGGTGGAGCGGCTCCGGCGCTTCGAGCGTCGCCTGATCATCGCCGGGATCCGCTACCGGGTGGTGACGATCCGTCAGGGTGCCGACGAACTGGTCGAGGTCGACGGCATCCCGCACCGGGTGTCGCAGGACGACGCCGGGATGGTCCGTTCGTCGGGTCCGTCGGTCGTGGTCGCGGTCAACGTCGGTGTCGGTGACACCGTCGAGGCCGGCACGTCGGTGGCGGTGCTCGAGTCCATGAAGATGGAGACGGTGCTCGCCGCGCCCTTCGCCGGTCGGGTCGTCGAGGTGCTGGCGAGCAGCAACACCCAGCTCGACGCCGGCGCGCCCGTCGTCCGGCTCGAACCGCTCGACGACGGCGAGGAGGCGAGCGGCGACCGCGTGACCTTCGCCGGCCTGGCCTTCGCCGACCGGGCGATGACCGAGGGTGCGCCCGCGGCGCTCGATGCGCTGCGCCGGTTCGTGCTCGGCTACGACGTCCCGAGCCGACGGGTCGATCAGTTCATCGACATCCTGCGCTCCACCGGCGACCGCGAGGACCCCGACCTGATCCGCGCGGAACTCGACGTGCTGCAGATCTTCGCCGACACCGCGTCGCTGTCCCGCAACCGCCGGCTCGGCGACGCCGACGACCGGGCCGAGGCCCACAGCGCGCGCGAGTACCTCCATGCGTTCCTGCGCTCGCTCGACCCGGAGACCGACGCGCTGCCCGCCTCCTTCCTGGCCAAGCTCGGCCGGGCGGTGGCCCATCACGGTGTCACCGAGCTGACCCGCAGCCCGGAACTCGAGGAGGCGCTGTTCCGCATCCACCTCGCCCAGCAGCGCACCACCGAGCACCTGCCCGCCATCCTGGCGTTGCTCGAGCGGCGGCTCAACGCCCCGACACCGCCCGGGGACGGGCTCGGGGATCAGCTGCGGGCCACCCTCGATCAGCTCATCACCGCCACCCAGGTCCGCGAACCGGTGGTGGGTGACCTCGCACGCCGCACGCGCTACCGCTGCTTCGACCTGCCGCGGCTCGAGGCGGCGCGCGCCACGACCTACCGGCAGATCAACGACCACCTCGAGGCCCTGGCCGCCGATCCCGACCGGGCCGACCGCGACGAGCGCATGGCGGCACTGGTCGCCGCGCCGGCACCGATGCTCGGCCTGCTGGAGACACCGGTCGGTGGGGCGGCGGGCATCGCACCGATGCTGGAGCTGCTCACGCGCCGCTACTACCGAACGCGCGAACTCGAACGCATCGACACGACCGAGGTGGACGGCCGCCCGGCCGTCGTCGCCGACTTCACCGACCCCCGTGGCCGCGGCCGGGTAATCGCGGTCGCCGCCACCGCCGAGGACCTCACCGAGGCGTTGCGTGTCGCCGGTCAGCTCAGCGGCGACCTCGATCCGGACGCCGGTGCCGGAGCGGTCGCCGACGTGTACGTCACCTGGCAGGACGCGCCCGCCGCGCTGGATGTGCTGGCCGCCGGCCTGGCCGCCGACCTCGACGAGGTCGACCTGCCGGCCCAGCTGCGGCGCGTCACGCTGTCGGTGACCGTGGCTCCGGGGGACGAGCGTCCATCGGTCGAGCACCTGACCTTCCGACGCAGGCCGCGGGAGGCGCAGGACCATGGCTTCGAGGAACGCCGTCACCTGCGCGGCATCCATCCGCTGATCGCCGGTCGCCTCGACCTGTGGCGGTTCGAGGCCTTCGAACTCACCCGCCTGCCGTCGACCGACGGGGTGTATCTGTTCGAGGCGGTCGCCCACGAACACCCGGAGGACCAGCGCCTGTTGGTGATGGCGGAGGTCCGTGACCTGACCCCGGTGTTCGACGATCAGGGCACCGTGACCGCGCTGCCGGAACTGCAGCACGTCCTGGCGGCCTGCCTCGACGACCTGCGCCGTGCCCGTGCGTCCCGCGACCCTCGGGAGCGCCCCGACTGGAACCGGGTGCAACTCAACGTCTGGCCGCTGGTCGACCTCCCGCTGGACGAGATGGACGCGGTCATCCGCAGCCTCGCGCCGACCACCGAGGGACTCGGGCTCGAGCAGGTGATGGTCCAGGCCACCCTCGCCGTGGGTGGGGCCGAGCCGACGCCGGTGGTCGTGCGCATGTCCCGACCGCCGGGCCAGGGGCTGACCGTGCGGGTCACCGAGCCCGCCGCCGAACCACTCAAGCCCTTCGACGACACCACCCGCAAGGTGCTCCGCGCCCGCCGCCGAGGCACCGTGTACCCCTACGAGCTGATCCCACTGATCGCCCGGAGCGGTACGCCGTTGACCGAGGAGAGCACCACCGGTGGCGGCCGCAGCCCCGGGTTCGTCGAGTACGACCTCGACGAGCACGACACCCTGGTCCCCGTCGACCGGCCCTACGGCGGCAACACGGCCGGCATCGTGGTGGGTGTCGTGACCACACCGACGTCGAGGTATCCCGAGGGCATGACGCGGGTGGCGCTGCTCGGCGACCCCACGCGGGGACTCGGCTCCATCGCCGAGGCCGAGAGCCGGCGCGTCCTGGCCGCCCTCGAACTGGCGCGTGAACTCGAATGCCCGGTCGAGTGGTTCGCCGTGTCCTCCGGGGCACGGATCGCGATGGACTCGGGCACGGAGAACATGGACTGGGTCGGTCGGGTCCTGCGCGGGATCATCGAGTTCACCCAGGCGGGCGGTGAGATCAACGTGATCGTCGCCGGCATCAACGTCGGCGCGCAGCCCTACTGGAACGCCGAAGCGACCATGTTGATGCACACCCGCGGCATCCTCGTGATGACGCCGGACAGCGCCATGGTGCTCACCGGCAAGCAGGCGCTGGACTACTCCGGTGGCGTGTCCGCCGAGGACAACTTCGGCATCGGTGGCTACGACCGGGTCATGGGCCCCAACGGCCAGGCCCAGCACTGGGCTCCGGATCTGGCCTCGGCGTGCGAGCTGCTGTTCCGCCACTACGAGCACAGCTACGTCGCGCCGGGCGAGCGCTTTCCCCGCCGGGCACGGACCGACGATCCCCGGGACCGCGACGTCCGCGACCACCCCCACACGGTCGAGGGGGTCGACTTCACCACCGTGGGCGACATCTTCTCCGAGACGACCAACCCGGGGCGCAAGAAGGCCTTCGACATCCGCACGCTGCTGCGGGCGGTCGCTGACCACGACCACGAGCCGCTCGAACGTTGGCGCGACATGGCCGGGGCCGAGATGTCCGTGACGCTCGACGCCCACCTCGGCGGGCACCCGGTGACGCTGCTCGGCATCGAGTCACGACCGCTGCCCCGTCGCGGTCCGATCCCCGCCGACGGTCCCGAGCAGTGGTCGGCCGGAACGCTGTTCCCACGCGCGTCGAAGAAGACGGCTCGCGCGATCAACGCCGCCAGCGGCATCCGCCCCGTCGTCGTCCTCGCCAACCTGTCGGGCTTCGACGGCTCACCCGAGTCGCTGCGTGAGTGGCAGTTGGAGTACGGCGCGGAGATCGGTCGTGCCGTGGTGAACTTCGACGGCCCCATCGTGTTCTGTGTGGTGTCGCGCTACCACGGTGGTGCGTTCGTGGTCTTCTCCAAGACGCTCAACGAGCACATGGAGGTCGCGGCCGTGGAGGGGTCGCACGCATCGGTGATCGGTGGGCCGCCGGCGGCCGCCGTGGTCTTCGCCGGCGAGGTCAACGCGCGTACCGACCGCGACGAGCGGCTCGTCGAACTGCGGGCGCGGATCGACGCCACACCGGGTGAGGCCGAGCAGGGCCGGCTGCGCGCCGCGCTCAGCGAGCTGTGGACCGAGGTCCGCTCGGAGAAGCTCGGCGAGGTGGCGGCGGAGTTCGACGCCATCCACTCGATCCAGCGTGCGCAGCAGGTCGGGTCGGTCGACACGATCGTGGCACCGGCCACCCTGCGTCCCTACCTCATCGCGGCGGTCGAACGCGGGATGGCCGGCATGGTGTAGCGGCCGGCGCCGATCGGCTCAGGCGCTCTGCTGCTGCTCCTCGATCTGGCGGTGCACATCCTCCATGTCGAGCCCCTTGACCTGGTCGATCAGGTCCCGCAGGGAGGCCTCCGGCAGGGCACCGGCCTGGTTGAACACCAGCACGTTGTCGCGGAACACCATCAGGGTCGGGATCGAGCGGATCTGGAACGCCGCGGCCAGGTCCTGTTCGGCTTCCGTGTCGACCTTGCCGAACACGATGTCCGGGTGGTCGGCCGACACCGATTCGTAGGTCGGCGCGAAGGTCTGGCAGGGACCACACCAGCCCGCCCAGAAGTCGACCAGCACGATGTCGTGGTCGTCGACGGTGGACTGGAACGAGCTGTTGGTCAGGTCGGTGGTCGCCATGATGGCTCCTCTGGTCGCTTACCCCGGCCAACGTCGGACCGGGCATCGCCATTCCCCGGCGCATGGCTGCCACCGTCAGCACGCCGTGGCCGATCGACCACGGGCCGTTCGCCGTCCGACCCTGGCCGTCGGCCCGAGATCACCCGAGGGCCCCTCGCTACGGTCGTGAATTCGACACCCGTGGGGGGCGTGATGGCGACCGAACGGCGCGAGTCCGACGACGACACCCGACAGGCGCGGTCGCACGAGGCCAGCTGGATGCCGGATGCGGACGACCTCGCCGCCCCGACCCCCCTGCCCGCGACCAGCGACCGCCGCAGCGTCGACGAGCGACGGACCCAGCTGATCGACGCGGCCGTGGCCATCCTGGCCGAGGAAGGCCTCGCCCGCGCCACGACCCGCAACATCACCGACCGGGCGGGCCTGGCACTGGGTGCCTTCCACTATGCGTTCGCCTCCAAGGACGAGTTGCTCGCCGCGGTCATGGAACGCATCGCCCGCGCGACCGAGGATGCCCTCGAACAGGCGCTGGCGACCCCTGGCGACGAGAGCGCGGTCGCCCGGCTGCTGGACGGGTTCTGGCGCTTCATCGACGCCGAGCCCCAGATGCAGCTCGCCAAGGCCGAACTCACCGTGCACGCCCTGCGGGATCCGGCGATGCGACCGCTGGCCGAGGCGCAGTACGAGCGCTACAGCACCGCGATCGAGCGGTTGCTCGCGCGCGCACCGGAACTCGCGGCCGCGCCCTCCGCCTGCGAGAGCATGGCGCGCTACCTCGTCGCCACGCTCGACGGGCTGGTCATGCAGCGGCTGATCCAGGGTGACCCGGTGGCCGCGCGTGATCGACTGACCCTGCACCAACGGGCGTTGGACCACGTCGTTCCGGACCTGCCGGTGTCGCAGGCGAGCTAGACGCCCATCGACCGGCCGATGATCTCCTTCATGATCTCGTTCGTGCCGCCGTAGATCCGCTGCACCCGGGCGTCGACGTAGGCCCGGGCGATCGGGTACTCGGCCATGTAGCCGTAGCCACCGTGCAACTGCACGCAGGCGTCGACGACCTCGCCGAGCAGGTCCGTGACCCAGTACTTGGCCATCGCGGCCTCGTCCACGCCGAGCTCGCCGGCATTCAACGCTTCCGTGCAGCGGTCCACGAACTGTTCGGCGATCGTGATCTTGGTGTGCATCTCCGCGAGCGTGAACCGGGAGTTCTGGAACGAGCCGATCGGCCGCCCGAACGCCTTGCGTTCCTGGCAGTAGGCCAGGGTCATGTCGAGCGCCGCCCGGGCGCCGGCGACGGCCGCCACGGCGATCGACAGCCGCTCCTGGGGCAGGGCCTGCATGAGATAGACGAACCCCTGGCCCGGCTCGCCGAGCAGGTTCTCCGCGGGCACCCGCACATCGTCGAAGAACAGCTCCGCGGTGTCCTGGGCGTGCATCCCGATCTTCTCGAGCTTGCGCCCCCGCTCGAAACCGGGCATCCCGCGCTCGACGACCACCAGACTGATGCCGCTGTGGCTGGCCTCGGGGTCGGTCTTGGCGCACACGATCACCAGGTCGGCCATGATCCCGTTGGTGATGAAGGTCTTGGCCCCGTTGAGCAGGTAGCTGCCGTCGTCCTGGGGGATGGCGGTGGTCGTCATGGCCGCGAGGTCCGAGCCCGTCCCGGGCTCGGTCATCGCGATCGCGGTGATCGACTCCCCGGACGTCATCGCCGGCAGCCATCGCTGACGCTGTTCCTCGGAGGCGTGCGCCAGGAAGTAGGGCACGATGACATCGTTGTGCAGTGGGAAACCGACACCCGAGGCCCCGACCTTGGCGAGTTCCTCGGTCACGATCACGTTGTAACGGAAGTCGGTGACCCCGCCACCGCCGTAGCTGGTCGGGACGTCGGTGCACAGCAGCCCGAGCGCCCCGGCCTTCTTCCACAGCTCCCGGGGGACCATGCCCTCACGTTCCCAGTCGGCATGGAAGGGGACGATCTCGTCGGCCACGAACCGGGCGACCAGATCACGGAAGCCGTCGTGTTCCTCGGTGAAGATGGTGCGCTGCATCGCGGTACTCCCGATCGGAACGGATTCGCCCGATGCGTTCCGTTCGTGGGGCAACGGTAGCTCGGCCGCTTCAGGATGCCGACTACAGGATGCCGACCCGGTCCAGTGCGATGACGCCGATGATCGTGAGGACGACACCGACGACCACCCGGGCCCACAGCGCGACCAGCCGGCGTTGCGGCAGTTCGGTCGAGCCCTCCGCGCCGGGGAACACGCCGGTGCGGTGGTAGCGGACCAGCGCCGCCACCGTGCCCAGCGCCATGGCCGCACCGACGGCCGCGAAGGAACCCACCAGCAGGAAGATCCAGGAGTTCTCGCCCACGTCGCCTCGTCGTCGCTGCCGGACCGGGCTGTCGAGTGTACGAAGTCCCGGGTGCACGCCGTCCGCTCGGCCGTTGCGGATCACCGCGCGGACGGACAGGGTCCAGACCGTGGCCGGAACCGAACTGATCCCGCGAACCGCGCCCATGAACCGTGAGGAGTCGACCATGGCCCGTATCACCGAACAGCTCGCCGTCCCCCTGCCGCCGGAGCGGGCGTTCGACCATGTCGCCGACTTCACCACGACCGCCGACTGGGATCCGGGCATCACCGCCGCCGAACGCATCGATGCGGGCGTGTTCGGGCTCGGGTCACGTTTCCGGGTCAAACTCGCGCTCGGTGCCGCACGCGTGCCGCTGGTCTACGAGATCACGACCTACGAACGCCCCCACCGGGTCGTGCTGACCACCCGCAGCCCGGTCCACCTCGGCGAGGACGACGTCGGGTTCGAAGCCACCGACGAGGGCACCCTGGTCACGTGGAACGCGATGTTCCGGCTGCGTGGTCCCGGACGGCTCGTCGACCCCGCGCTCGGCGTCGGGTTTCGACGGACCGCCAGGGAGGCCGTCGCCGGGCTGGAGACATCACTGCGTGCCCTGGCCGCGAGCTGACGTCATGGCCCCGTCGCGTCCGGTCGTGGCATCAGCGCGTTGGCGAGGGAACCCGGACACGGTCCGCGACGTCCCACGATGGCAACCGACGATGTGACGCCCCGACCCGCACCGACCTGGAGGACCCACCGTGCACCGATCGATCCTGCTGACCGTCCTGACGGTGCTCACCGTCGCCATCGCCGCCTGCGGCGGCGCTGACGACGCCGACACGACGATCGATCCGGTGCCCGACGACGCCGTGGACGAGGGTGACGCGGGTGGTGGCGACGACGCCGCGGGTTCCGATGCGCTGCTCGGGCCCGAGGTTCAACAGGTCATCGCCGACGTGACCGATCGCGCCGGCGTGGCGGCCGACGACGTGCTGGTCACGACCACCGAGCTGGTGACGTGGCCGGACGGCGCGCTCGGGTGTCCGGAGCCCGGTTCGATGTACACCCAGGCGCTCGTCGACGGCTACCGGATCGTGGTCGAGGCCGACGGCACGAGCTACACCTACCACGGCCAGAACGGCTCCGAGCCGTTCTTCTGTGAGGATCCGCAGGACCCGGCCGAGGTCCGCTGACGGACCGTGCGCTGACCGACATCAGTTGGTGCTGGGGTCCTCCGGGTAGGTGGCCAGCAGCTTCAGCGGCCCCTGCTGACGACGCATGACGGCGTGCCACAACCCGGCCGGGTGGTCGGTGAACACGTCGTCGGCATCGGCCTCGACGACGAACCAGGCACCGGCCGCGATCTCGTCCTCGAGCTGGTCCGGTGCCCATCCGGCGTAGCCGGCGAACACGCGTACGCGGTGCAGCTCACCGGCGGCGAGGATCGGGTCGGATTCCAGGTCGACGAGCCGGATGCGATCCAGGATCCGGGTGCCACCGTCGCCGCCGATCGCGGCGTCGGGGTCACTGGCCGGATCCAGCGGTGCGCCGGGGATCGCATGGCCGAGCGCGACCACGGCGGTCGGTTCGACGGGACCGCCACCGAAGACCACGGGCGGTTCCGCGGCGAGGTGGCTCCAGTCGTCCAGGCTGTCGCGCACGAGCACGCCGGATGCACGGTTGAGCACGACCCCGAGCGCACCGTCCTCGTCGTGGTCGAGGATGAGCAGCACCGCCCGTTCGAAGTTCGGGTCGTCGAGCGAGGGCGATGCCACCAGGAGTCGACCGCTGTGCCAGGTCTCCACGCTGCCTCCTCGCCGTGCCGTGAACGCTAGGGCTCCACGACGATACCGGCGCCCCGGGGTGTGGGACATCTGGGGTGTGGGACAACTAGATCGGCGGGGGGCCGCCGGGACCGCCCGTCCCACCACCGGGACCGCGGGCGAGGTTGGCGAACTTGGTCAGATGATCGAGGAACGCGAGCTTGACCACCCCGGTCGCGCCGTTGCGGTGCTTGGCGATGATGAGCTCCGCGATGCCCTTGTCCGGGCTGTCCTCGTCGTAGACCTCGTCGCGGTAGATGAAGCCGACGATGTCGGCGTCCTGCTCGATCGACCCGGATTCGCGCAGGTCGGCGAGCATCGGCCGCTTGTCGGTCCGCGACTCGGGCTGACGTGACAGCTGCGACAGCGCGATGACCGGGACGTTGAGTTCCTTCGCGAGCATCTTCAGCCCACGGGAGATCTCCGCGACCTCCTGCTGGCGCGAGTCGACACGACGGTGGGACTGCATCAGCTGCAGGTAGTCGACGACGACCAGTTCGAGCCCGTGCTTCTGCTTCAGGCGGCGGGCCTTGGCGCGGATCTCCATCAGGGTGATCGACGGGGTGTCGTCGATGAACAACGGCGCTTCCGACAGGGTGCCGAGCGCATCGCCCAGCTTGCGCCAGTCGGTGTCCTCGAGCCGGCCGGTCCGCAGGCGCGACGAGTCGATGCGCGCCTCGGAGGACAGCAGGCGGTTGACGATCTCCTGTTTGGACATCTCCAGGCTGAACAGCAGTGACGGCTTGTTCAGCCGGGCGGAGACGAAGTGGTTGATGCCGAGCACCAACGACGACTTCCCCATCGCCGGGCGGGCCGCGAGGATGATGAGGTTCTGGGGCTGCAGTCCGGCGGTCAGACGATCGAGGTCGTCGAACCCGGTGGCCAACCCGGTCACCTCGGAGCTGCGCTCGGCGAGTGCCTCGATCTGGGCGAACGACTCGTTGAGCAGTTCACCGAGCCGTGAGTACTCCGAGGTGGTGCCGGTCTGGGCGACCTCGTAGATGAGGGATTCGGCCTTGTCGACGACCCCGACCGGATCGTCGCCGGACTCGTAGCCCAGCCGGGTGACCGCGGTGCCGGCGTCGATCAGCCGACGCATCAGCGCCTTCTCGCGCACGATCTGTGCGTAGTAGGCCGCGTTGGCCGCGGTCGGCACCGCGACCGTGAGGTCGTGGATCGATGCCGCGCCCCCGACCTCGTCGAGCCGGCCACGGCTGGCCAGCCAGTCGGTGATGGTGACCGTGTCGATCGGTTCGCCATCGGTGTTGAGACCCTGGATCGCCTCGAAGACGACCCGGTGGGCATTGCGGTAGAAGTCCTCGGAACGCAGGACCTCCATCACGTCACCGGCGGCCGCCTTGGAGAGCAGTGCGGCACCCAGCACCGACACCTCCGCCTCCAGCGAGTGCGGAGGCACGCGGTCGTAGCCGCGTACCCCCGACCCGTTGCCGGATGGACGGAGGTCGGTGCTGTCGGTGAGGGGCTCGCCGGGTGGGGGAGGGAAGGAGCCGCTCATCGTCGATCGGTCACGCGGGTGGTGGCCAGCACGACGGATCCCTTCCCTCAGCCCTCGACGGGCTCCTCGTCGGTGGCGACGTCCGCACCGGTGTCCTCCGGTGCGTCCTGCTGCGCCTCGAACTCCTCGGCGGCCTCCAGGGCCTGTTCCGCGAGGACGTCGGCGTCGGTCTCCGTGTCCTCGGCCGCGTCCGCAGCGGCCGCGGCGGCCGCTTCGGCCTCGGCGACGGCTTCGGTGTCGACCACGGCACCGCCGGCGTTGACGATGATCTTGCCCTCTTCGTCGACGACGTCGACGGTGACGGTCGCGATCACCTGCGGGTGGACCTGGATCGGGATCTCGTAGGACCCGATCGTCTTGATCGAGCCACGCAGGTCGATCCGCTTCCGCGGGATGTCGTGACCGCGCTCCTTGAGCACCCGCTGCACGTCGGCGGCACCGACGGAGCCGTAGAGGCCTCCGCGGTCGTCGACCCGGGCCGGGATGCGCAGTGTGCGGGACTCGAGCACGTCGGCGGACGCACGGGCGGCGTCGACGGTCTTGGCCTCACGGGCCTTGCGGGCCCGGGTCAGCGCGTCGGCTTCCTTCATCCCACCGGCGGTGGCGATGATCGCCATGCCGCGGGGAAGCAGGTAGTTGCGGCCATAGCCGTCCGCGACGTCGACGACGTCGCCGGGGAGTCCCAGGTTGTCGACCTCGGCCTTGAGAATGAGCTTCATCGTCAGCCTCCTCAGCGGGTCGTGTAGGGGATCAGCGCCATCTCGCGGGCGTTCTTGACCGCGGCGGCGAGCTGGACCTGACACTTGGCACACGCACCGGAGGTGCGACGGGCCTTGATCTTGGCGCGCTCGTTCAGGAACGGCTTGAGCAGCGACAGGTCCTTGTAGTCGATGTATTCGATGCCCTGCGCGCAGACGGGACAGGGCTTGTCCTTGCGCGGCTTACGGTCCTTCGGCTTCGGGCGGGGCGGCATGGGCGGCTCCTCGTGGGGGCGCGGCCGACGGCTGGTGATGTCGGCGCCGGGCGGGTCGACGGGCGGACCGGATGGCCCGCCCGGGATGGGCTGGATCTCGAATGGGCTGATCTAGAACGGAACGTCGTCGTCCGGTGGGGGTGGTGCGTTGGTCGAACCACCGCCGCCACCGCCGCCGGATCCGGAGGATCCGGTGGACCGGCTGACCTCGGCGCGGGCCCAACGCAGGCTCGGCGCGATCTCGTCGGCCTCGATCTCGGTGACCCAGACGGTCTGGTTCTCGCGGTTCTCGTAGCTGCGGACCCGGACACGTCCGATGACGACCACCCGGTCGCCCTTGGACAGCGATTCGGCCGCGTTCTCCGCGAGGTCGCGCCAGCAGTTGACGTTCAGGAACGTCGTCTCCTCCTGCTGATTGCCCGACCGGTCGGTGAAGCGCCGGTTGGATGCCACCCGGAAGGAGGCCACCGGGGCTCCGCCGCCGGTGAACCGCAGTTCCGGGTCATCGGTCAGGTTGCCGATGAAGGTGATGATGTTGCTCTCGAACGCCATGTTGCCTCCCTAACGCGTCGGAATCGTGCCGGTGTCGTGAGTGGACGGACCAGCGACGAGCGGGCGTGGGATCAGGCGACGGAGCGGACCCGGACCTCGGGGCGCACCGTCTTGAAGCGGACCACGTCGTCGGAGATCTTGAGCTGACGCTCGACCTCCGCGACGGCCTCGGTCGAGGCGTGGAAATCCAGCACCCCGTAGAAGCCGTGGTCGCGCTTGTTGACCTCGTAGGCCAGCTTGCGACGACCCCACCAGGCCTCGTCGAGCAGTTCGCCGTTCTGGGCGGCGAGCACGCTCTTGGCCTTCTCGAACACGGCCGTGGCCGCGTCCTCTTCGATGGTGTCGGTGATCAGGATCATGAGTTCGTAGCGGCGCATGGCACCTCCTCTGGTCGCGCCGCCCGTGCCGTCATGGCACGGTGCGGTCCGATTCCCGGATCGGTGACCCTCGCGGGTCGAGCCGGGAAGCGGCGGGTGGCCCCCGCTGGCGTGACGGCCATGGACCGTGAGGTCCCGGTCGCCACCGCGTGGGGCAGGGGTGCTGTCCTTGTCAGCCGTGGTCGTCGAGCTTCAACGAGTCGTGTCAGCAACTGAAGAGCGAGACGAAGCTGGTGACGCACGGCGCGCGGAGCCTGGTGGCCCCGCGCGGACCCGTGAACCGTACAGCAGGGCCCGTCCTCTCACAACCGAACCGTAGACCCCACCCGTGACAGCCCGCCCGATCGGGTGGCGGCGGCCTGTGGACAGCCGACCGGTCACCCGGGCGCCGACTCAGTCGAACCGCTCACCGACCACGTCGATCAGCCGTCGGGCCGCCCGCATCGGCGTGCCCTCGGCCCGCTCGACCAGCGCAGCGGCCCCGAACAGGACCAGCCCGCCCAGTGTCAGCCACACCCAGGTCGGTACGGCGACGACCGCGGCGAACACCTCGACCCCGACCACCATCAACAGCAGCACGGTCCCGACGATGAGCGGCCCGGCGTGCCGACCGACCGCCCCGTGGACGACCGCGGCGACCGCCACCGCACCGGCGAGCAGCGCGTGGCGAGGGTCCCCGGAGGCCAGCCGCTCGACCACCGCGGCCCCACCGACGAGCATCAGCGGGGGAACGTCGACGAACCACGACGAGGTGGCCGCTCCCGCCCGGCGGGCGGCATCGGCGGCCAGGAACAGGTGCACGGCCAGCGGCAGCACCCACAGATCCAGCGACGCGACCCCGAGGACGACGAACGCGTCCCAGACGCCCATGGTGGCCACGACACCGCCGAGGTGGGCCCACCCGGCCTGCCGGCGCACGACACCGAGCACCACGAGCGCGACGCCGATGCCGACCAGGGAGGTCGCCCGCAGCAGTTCCACATCGCCGGCGAGGATCCATCCGAGCGCACCGGCGGCGACGGCGAACGTCACCGGGACACCACGCCACCGTGCCGGCACCACGACCAGCACCGCCGTCGCGGCCACGGACGCGATCACCAGGGCGACGCCGACCTGCGTCGCCGTGGCTCCGAGTCCGAACGCGGCGGCCGTCACGGTGCGGACCACCACGGGGGCCGCGAGGGCCGCCGGTCGGATACGACCGGTCAGCGCGGCGACGGCGATCAACAGGGTGGCGACCACCCCGGCCGGCAGCAGCGCGGCGGGGTCCACGCCGAGACGCCCGATCAGCGTGACCGTGCCGGCGGCGAACTCGCCCGACAACGGCACCGACCAGGCGGGGACGAGCAGCAGCAGTCCGAATCCGGCGGCCACGGCCCAGGCCGTGTCGGCCAGCACGGCATCCGGCTCGGCGGTGGCCGCGAGCGCCGCCGCGCCGAGGATCACGACCAGGGCCGCCAGCAGCGAGGAACCACCGCCGACCGGGACCGGCTCGGTGATCGCGACCCCGATGGCCACGAGCAGCCCGACGAGCACCGTCACCCAGCGCAGCACCCGCCCGGCGGCCGGTGCCGCGTCGATCGACGTCGTGGCGGGCAGGGCCGCGACCTGAGCGGCCAGGAGCCCGAGGGCGACGGCCCCCACCGCCACCCGGACCGACGGCGACGCCCCCACGGTCGCCAGGACGAGCAGGCCGACATGCGCCGACACCCAGGTCGCCACGAGCGGCAGACCACGCGTCGATCCGAGCGTCGCCAACGACCGACCGGACGTCGAGGTGGCGGCGAGCCCGACCGCGACGGCGACGAGCAGCACCAGCGTGGCCGACGCCGCCGCCAGCCCGACGAGCACCGGACCGATGGCGAGGTGCAGGACCGCGGCCGCCGCGGCCAGGACGAGCACCACGCCGGGTCGACCGCGGCGACGCACCGCGGCGAGCCCCCAGGCCGCCGCCATCAGCAGTGCGCCGACGCCGACGTCCGTCGTGGACCACCGGGCGACGTCGCCCGCCACGGCGTCGACGACCAGGAGCAGGAACGCCGCGACCAGCACCCCCGGGGACAGCAGCGCCTCCGCGGTCGCCGCGATCCGGGCGGCGATCCGGGTCAACTGCGGGTCGCGCTCCGCCGCCACGGCCCCGAGTTCGAGCAGGACGACGATGCCGGGGACACCGACGAACAGGGCGAGCTGGGGCGATCCGACCACGAGCAGGACCTGGATGAGCGTCGCACCGAGCACCGCGACGACGCCGATGGCGGCCGCCCGTGACCGGGTGGTGACGGTGGCCAGGGCCTGACTGGCGGTCGCGAGCGCGCCGGTGATCACGACGGCCGACAGCTCGGTCATGAGCCAGCCGGCGCTGCGGATGCCGACCACCAGTCCGCCCGTCGTGGGCAGCGCGTCGACGACCGCGAGTCCCAGCCCGACGACCACCGCGGTGACGGCCAGCACCGGCCCACCACCGCGCGGCAGACCGGGCAGGACGCCGGTGAGCCCGGTCAGGACGAGCGCGGCCCCCGCGACCAGGATCGGTGCCGGGACGGTGCCGGCCAGGCCGACGCCGGTCGCTGCGACGAGCACGGAGCCGACCCCGGCCCACGCCAGGACCGGCGAGCGCCCCGTCACCGCCAGGACCGGCAGCGCCACGACCCCCGTCAGACCGACCGCCAGCCACCGACCCGGCACCCCGACACCGAGCTGCAACGCCAGCCCGAGCCCGTCGATCGGGACCAACAGGGCACCGAGGTGGAACACGACCGAACCGACGGCGGGCAGCACCCGCCGCAGCCGGTGCCCACCGAAGATCGCGGCTCCCGTGGCGGCCGCGACCACTGCCACCCGGGCGACCAGGGGCATGACGTCCCACGTCACGGCGAGGAAGGTGCCGGCGGCCCCGAGCAGCAGCACCGCCCCGAGTGCGGCGAGCCAGGTCGCGGCCGTGACCCGCGACTCGCCCGCCCCGCCCCGGGCCGCGGGCGGAGGCGGCGGGCCATCCGGCGAACGCCCGCCGGGTGGTGGGCTGGTCGGTGCACCACGGTCGCGGGGTGCGGGTTCGCGGGGCTCGCGGGATCCGTGAGCCGGCGGGGTCGGCGGGATCGACTGGCTCGACTGGCTCGACTGGCTCGATGGCGACGCGATCATGGCGGGCTCCGGGCTCGTGGACCCCCACCGTCGCGTGCGCCGGTGACCGGCGGAACCCGGGGGTGCCCCCACGCACGGCCGGGGAACCCCCAACCGGGCCGCCCGGTCCCCACCCGCCCGCTACTCGATGCCGTGCTCGACGGCGTAGCGGATCAGTTCCTGTTTCCGGTTGAGCTGGAGCTTGTCGAGGATGTTGCGCACGTGGTTCTCGACCGTCTTGGGGGCGATGTGCAGCGCCTCACCGACCTCGCGGTAGGCGTAGCCGCGCGCGACGTGCTGCAGGACCTCGCGTTCCCGCTCGGTCAACGGGTCCGTGCCGGTGGCCTGTTTGGCCAGCCGCCGGAACTCGCCGAGCACCAGCATGGCCAGGGACGGGCTGAACACCGGGTCGCCGGCCGCGGCCCGGAGCAGCGCGGCGCGGAGTTCGTCACCGGGCGTGGACTTGGTCAGATAGCCCGCAGCCCCGGCCGCGACGGCCTCGAGCAGGTCGCGTTCCTGTTCGCTCACCGTCAGGATCACGATCGTGGTGTCCGCCCCGCACGCCCGGGCGACCGCGATCCCGCCACCGCCCGGCATCTTGAGGTCGCACACGACCAGATCCGGGGAGGTGTCGCGGATGACCGCGATGGCCTCGTCGGCGGTCGCGGCCTCGCCCACCACCTCGAAGCCGCCACCGAGGTCGGCGCGGACGCCGTCGCGCCAGATGGGATGGTCGTCGGCGAGCACCACCCGGACCGGTGGCCGTCGTGCCGTCGCCCGCTCCACGTCGGCTCCTGTTCGTGGGAATCGGATGCTAACCCTCCGCCGGGACCCGCAACCGGATCTCCGTGCCATGGCCCGGGCTGCTCGCCACCTCGACGTCACCGTCGACCTCGGCGATCCGGCTGCGGATGGAACGTGCCAGCCCGACCCCGGCCGGGGTCGACGCCGGGTCGAAGCCGACACCGTCGTCACGCACGGACACGAACACGCCGTCGCCGTCGGGTTCGACGTAGACGACGACCCGTCCGGCCCCGGCGTGTTTGCCCGCGTTGGTCAACGCCTCACCGGCCGCGCCGGTCAGCGCGTCGAGCACGGGGGCGGACAGCTCGGGCAGATCGTCGGGGACCAGGACCTCGACGCGGACGTCGTGGCCGCGCTCCACGCGGTCCGCGGCGGCGCGCAGGGCGTCACCGAGCACACCACGACCGACCACGCGGGCGTCGGGCAGGCCGAACAGCAGCGTGCGCAGCTCCCGCTCCTGGTCGCGCGCGAGCCGGGCCAGCTGGTCGTCGTCGGTGCGACGTTCGACCACCGCCAGGGTCTGCAGCACCCCGTCGTGCAGCCGCCGCGCGACGTCCTCACGCGCCCGGAGCTGGGCGACGTCGCGCTCCGCATCGGCGATGCGCCGCTGGGCGTCGTGGATCAGCCGCATCGCGTAGCCGGCCACGCCCCCCGCCAGCGCGTAGAGCACCGTGGTGGAGACCAGCGACAGCGCCTGCGCGGGTGTCAGGGCACCCAGCCACGGATCGGGATCGGGGACCACGTTGCTGATCGACGACACGGCCCGGGCCACGCCGAGCAGCGTGCCCGTCCCGACCCCGACCCCGGGTCCGAAGGCGACCCCCGCGGACAGCACCGCCGCGATGGGCCAGCCGACGCCGAGTGGCTGCTCGGGCGTGAAGACGTGCCCGAGCCGGTAGACGAACCCGTCGGCCAACTGCAGCGCCACCGCGACCGCGACCTCCACCCCGACGACCGGCGCGGTGACCAGTCGCTGTGGGGCGCGCTGCAACAGCACGGTCGCGCCGACGGTCACGAGCAGGGCCGCGGCGACCAGCGACCAGGCGGTGACCGGCGCGACGAGCTGGCCCCGGGCGAGCAGCAGGACCGTGGCCATCCAGGCCCAGGCCAGCCACCGGAAGGCGGCCAGCCCGCGCACGACGCTGAAGCGCATCCGGTCCACCGCGATTCCCCTCCGAGCCCACCGGGCGGTCCCGCCCCGGTACGCCCATCCTCGCAGGTCGCACGAGAAGGCCGCGGAGCGCTCCCCGCGATCGGGGAGCAGCTCCGCGGCCCGGATGGTGCAGGGCCGCACCCCTGCACCGGGTCGGAAAGACTCAGGCGCTGGCGCTGGGGCCGGCCACCTCCATCGCGGCGTGGGCCGCGGCCAGTCGTGCCACCTCGATGCGGGAACTGGAGCACGACACGTGGGTCAGCCCGGCGCGGTGCGCGAAGCCGATGGAGTCCGGATCACCGCCGTGCTCACCGCAGATGCCGGTGACGAGCTCCGGCTTGACCTCACGGCCCTCCGCGACGGCCAGCTCCAGCAGGCGTCCGACCCCGTCGGGGTCGAGCGTCCGGAACGGGTCGACCGGGAGCAGCTTGAGCTCCAGGCCGCGGGGGATGTAGGTCGCCTCGACGTCGTCACGCGACAACCCGAAGGTGAGCTGGGTGAGGTCGTTGGTGCCGAACGAGAAGGCATCGACGTGCGGTGCCAGTCGCCCGGCCCGCAATGCGGCACGCGGGGTCTCGATCATGGTCGCCACCGTGTAGTCCACGCCGACCCCGGCGTCGTCGATGACGCCACGGGCGACGTCGTGGATGAGCGCCACGCCCCATTCGAGTTCCTGCGAGGTCCCGATCAGCGGCAGCATGATCTCCGGCTTCGGGTCACCGCCGGCCTGCACCCGCGCGACCGCGGCACCGATGACGGCGCGGACCTGGGCGCGGTAGACCTCGGGTCGCAGCACCCCCAGCCGGATGCCGCGCACGCCCAGCATCGGGTCGTGCTCCTGCAGCTGCTCGGCCGCGTCCATCAGTTCGCGTTCGTCGGCGGTGAGCTCGCCCATCGCCTTCTTGATGTGCAACTGCTCGAGGTCGGGGAGGAACTCGTGCAGCGGCGGGTCGAGCAGCCGGATCACCACGCGCATGCCGTCCATCACCTCGAACAGCTGCTCGAAGTCCTCGCGCTGGGCGGCCTCGAGCCCGACGAGCGCCTCACGCTCCTCCGCGTCGGAGCGCGACAGGATCACCTGCTGGATCAGCGGCAGACGGTCGCCGAGGAACTGGTGCTCCGTGCGGCACAGCCCGATGCCCTCGGCACCCGCGGCCAGCGCCCGGCGGGCGTCGTCGGGGGTGTCGGCGTTGGCGAACACGTGCAGGGTGCGCCGGGCATCCGCCCAGGCCAGCAGCGTGGCCACCTTCGGGTCGTCCTCGGGGATCTCGAGCTCGACCTCCCCGGCGACGACCGCGCCGGTGGTGCCGTCGATCGAGATCACGTCGTTCGCGTGCAGCACGGTGTCGCCGACGGTGACGGTGCCCGCATCGCTGTCGATGCGCAGCTCGTTCGCGCCGCAGACCGCCGGCTTGCCGAGCCCGCGGGCGACCACGGCCGCGTGGCTGACCAGCCCACCGCGCGCGGTCAGCAGACCTGCGGAGGCGACCATGCCCTCGAGGTCCTCCGGGGAGGTCTCCGGCCGGACCAGCACGACGGCCTCGCCGGCCAGGCCGCGGTCGCGGGCCTCGACCGACGACAGCACGATCTTGCCGACCGCCGCACCCGGTGAGGCCGCCAGGCCGGTGGTCAGTGCCGGTGGTGCCCCGGGCGCGAACCGCGGGTGCAGCAGCGCCTCGAGCTGCTGCGGCCGCACGCGGCGCACCGCCTCGCTCTCGTCGATCAGCTGCTCGTCGACCATCTCGACGGCCATGCGCAGTGCCGCGGCGGCGGAGCGCTTGCCCACGCGGGTCTGCAGCATCCACAGCGTGTCGTTCTCGATGGTGAACTCGACGTCGCACATGTCGTGGTAGTGCGCCTCGAGTGTGTCGAGGTGGGCGAGCAGCTGCGCGTGCTGGTCGGGGAACTCGGCCGTCAGACCGTCGAGGTGCTCGACCGCACGGGTGCCGGCGACGACGTCCTCGCCCTGCGCGCCGATGAGGAAGTCGCCGTAGGGCACGTTCTCGCCGGTGGCGGGGTCGCGGGTGAAGGCCACCCCGGTCGCGGAGCGGTCCCCGAGGTTGCCGAACACCATCATCTGCACGTTGACCGCCGTGCCGAGGTCGTCGGGGATGTCCTCCATGCGGCGATACGCCCGGGCGCGGGCCCCGTTCCACGAGCGGAACACCGCCTCGATGGCCAGCGCGAGCTGTTCGCGCGGGTCCTCGGGCAGGACCGCGCCCGCCGCGGTGATCGCGGCGCGGTGGGCCTCGACGAGTGCCTCGAGCTGCTCGACGTCCAGGTCGCGTTCGGTCGCGACCCCGGCCGCGGTGACCGCTGCCTCGATGTTGGCGTTGAAGGCGTGCTCCTCGACCCCGAGCACCACGCGGCCGTACATCTCCAGAAAGCGGCGCATCGCGTCGTGCGCGAACCAGGCATCACCCATGGCGCTCAGCCCCGGCAGGGTCGCCGGCGTCGCGCCGAGGTCGAGCACGGTGTCCATCATGCCCGGCATGGAGAACGGCGCACCGGAGCGCACCGACAGCAGCAGCGGCGCGTCCGGGTCACCCAGTCGACGGCCCGTCGCCGCCTCGAGCTCGGCGAGGGCGGCGTCGACCTGCGCGGACAGCTCCGCGGGTGAGCCACCGTCGACCATGTACCGGCGGCAGGCCTCCGTGGTGACGATGAAGCCGGGCGGCACCGGCAGCCCGATCCGGGTCATCTCCGCGAGGTTCGCGCCCTTGCCACCGAGCAGGTACTTCTGCTCGGCCCGGCCATCGGCGAACGGGACGACGTAGCGGGTGTCGGCGGGCGCGGACGTACGCGTGGACGTGGGCGTGGACGTGCTCATGGCGACGAGTCCTTCGGTGCGGTCGGTCTCGAGACCGGTGCGGTTGGTCTTGAGATCGAGTCAAGCGATCGACGCGCGCCCGGGGCAGGGCAGAGCGGCCCGTCCCGGACGGGACCATCGTCGAGGTGGCCGGGACCCGGTCGTGCGACCGGGCGCGTGGGTCAGGACGCCACGTCGTCGAGTCGTTCGGCCAGCAGGTCGAGCAGCGCGTCCCAGCGCCCGAGCTTGGCGGCCGTCACGTTGGTCCGCAGCCAGCCGACGAACGCGCTCTTGCCCGACGAGGTCAGCCGCACGTGGTCGAGCCCGTGGATCCGACGCTCGCCGTGGCTGGCGGCGCGACCCCGTTCGGCCACGAACCGACGCAGCAAGCCGGGATCGAACAACGTCTCCGCCTCCACGCCCAACGGCCCGCCGTCGAACACGTCCGCGTAGGTCAGCACCTCGGTGCCACGCTCGAAGTCGAACCGGGAGACCAGGGTGTCGCGCGCCCGCCGTCCGGCGTCGTCGTGGTCGAGCAGGACCAGCAGCGGCACGCTCGACTCGGCCCGCAGCACGATCGCCGCCGACGCCGCACCCATCGCCCCGCCACCCGGCAGCACGACGACGCCGTCGAGCAACGCGGCGCGCCCGAGCGTGTCCGCCGCCTGGCGCAGGTAGGCCTCGTCGGTGCCACCCTCGACGATCAGGGCGGCGCGTGTGCCCGGCGGCAGCTGGCCGAGCCGGTCGAGCACGGTCGCGAGCCCGTGATCACGCAGCAACCCACCGAGCACCCGCGCCTGGGGTTCGTCGCCCCGGGCGTGACCGGTCAGCTGCGTGCGGCCGGCCGCGTCACGGGCCAGTGCCACGACGCGGGTCGCGGCCACCCGCGGGATCACGAACGGCGAGGTGGTGGTCACCAGCACCGGTGCGCCCGTCGCGGCCGCCACGTCCAGCAGCAGGGCACCGACGGCCTCCTGCGCCGCCGGGTGCAGCAGGACCTCCGGTGCCTCCACCACCGTGGCGACCGGTGGGTGACCGCACGCCGCGAGTTCCATCGCCAGGCCGAGCGCCGTCAGGGCCCGCAGTTCGGGTACGGGGATCCGCCCACCGCGGTCGTCGGTGGCCACCAGGTGCAGCCGGGCATCGATCTCGACGTGCTCGATCTCCGGGAGGATCCGCTGCATGGTCGTGCGCAGTCCGGCGGCGACGAGGTCACGACCGGACGGCTCGGCCAGGGCGAGCGGATCGGCCGGTCCGGGTGCCCCGGCCCCCGTCACGTGACGCAGGGCATCACGTGGGGTGTGCTCCACCGCGCTGAACACGACCGTGCCGCCGAGGTCCCGGGTCGAGGTGCGTCGGCGGGTCCCGCGGTCACGGTCGAAGGCCACCACATGGCGCGTCGAACGGTCGTCGGGGCGGTCCGGCCGGCCCGCGGGTCCGGTCGACGGCCAGGCCACCTCGACACCCGGGTGCAGGTCGGTGCGCTCCCGGGTGGAACGCGGCAGGTCACGACCCGGGACGAACCGCCGGTCCGGATCGAGCGCGACCGCCAGCGACCAGGCGAGGTTCGAGCTACCCGCACGGTTGGCCCCCACGAGCACCGTGACCGCCGCCCCGAGCGGTACCTCGAGCGGGGGACCCCACACCGACCGCAGGTCCCGGACGGCGAGGACCCCGTCGGTCATCGTCAGCGGAAGCGGGCGAGGAAGTAGCGCTTCTTGCCGACCTTCAGCACCAGCGTGTGCTCGCCCGCGAGGTCGGCGGGCGACAGCTCGCGCTGGGGGTCGTCGACCGGGGCGTTGTTGAGCTTCACCGCGCCCTGTTGGACCAGCCGTCGTGCCTCACCGTTGCTCTTGGACGCGCCGACGTCGGTGAGCAGGGTCAGCACCCCCAGCCCGGCGTCCAGGGTCGCCCGGTCGAGTTCGACCGACGGCGCCGTGTCGAACGCGTCGGCGAGCACCTCGTCGGACAGCCCGGCGAACGGCTCGTCGCCGAACAGCACCGAGGTGGCACGTTCCGCGGCCTCCACGCCCGCGTCGCCATGGACGATGCGGGTCGCTTCGCGCGCCAGCACGCGGTGGGCCTCGCGGGCGGCCGGGTCGGTCGCGTGGGCGGTGGCCAGCTCCTCGATCGCGTCGAGGTCCAGGAACGTGAACAGCTTCAGGAAGCGCACGACGTCCGCATCCGCCGCGTTCAGCCAGTACTGGTAGTAGGCGTACGGGCTGGTCATCGCCGGGTCGAGCCAGATGGCGTTGCCGGCGGACTTGCCGAACTTGGCGCCGTCGGCGGTGGTCAGCAGCGGCCAGGTGAGCCCATAGGCCTGCGCGCCACCGCGGCGTCGGATCAGGTCGATGCCCGCGACGATGTTGCCCCACTGATCCGACCCGCCGCCCTGCAGGATGCAGTCGTGGGCGCGCTCGAGGTGGGCGAAGTCGAACGCCTGCAGCAACTGGTAGGTGAACTCCGCGTAGGTCAGCCCCTGCTCGCGCTCCTCGAGCCGCCGCTTGACCGAGTCGCGGGCGATCATCTGGTTGATCGAGGCGTGCACCCCGACGTCGCGCAGGAAGTCGAGCAGCGTGACGTCCCGGGTCCAGTCGTGGTTGTCGACCAGCAGGCCGCTGCCGGGACCGTCACCGCCGAGGTCGAGCACCAGACCGAGCTGCGTGCGGATGGCGGCCAGGTGCGCATCGATGGTCGCCTCGTCGAGCAGTTCGCGCTCCGCGTCACGCCCCGACGGATCGCCGATCCGGCCCGTGGCACCACCGGCGAGCGCGATGGGCCGGTGGCCGCAGCGCTGCAGCCAGGCCATTGCCATCATCCCGACGAGGTTGCCGGCGTGCAGCGACGGTGCCGTGGGATCGAAGCCGACGTAGAAGGTGATCGGGCCGGCGGCCATGCGCTCGCGCAGCCCGGTGTCGTCGGTGACGTCCTGGACGAACCCGCGCGCCCGCAGGACATCGATCGCGTGGCCCGGTGTGAGGGGATCGGTCATGTCGTCAGCCCCACGCGTCGAGCGACTGACGCAGGGCGTCGGGCGGGGTCAGGGCCGGGACCTGCCGGGCCGGGAGCCAGTCGGGCATACCGTCCGCCCAGACGTAGGTGTCCGGCTTGATGCGCCCCGCGGCGACGAGCGCGCGGACGTCCGCGAGCCCGACGGGACCGAGCTGGTCGTCGCCCTGCAGGTGGTACCAGCGGGCCGGTGCGGGTCGGTCGGCGGATGGCTCCACGACGGGCTCCTGGCGGGTGCTGGTGCGGGATCAGCGCGGTGCTGGTGGGCGGCCGGTGAGGGTCCCGGCGTCAGCATGGCGACACACGACGGTACCCGCCACGGCCGGTCGCTACCGTCACCGGCGACGCCTGACGACGACCAGGAGCCCGACGACGTGCCTGACTGCCGGTGTGCCGTGCTCAACGTCATGAGCGGCGAGGTGGCCCGTGACTACCTGGACACGCACCTCCAGCCGGAGCGCACCGACGGGATGGGTCGCGCGGTCCACCGCTGCGCCGCCACCGGGGTGACCTGGATCGAGGAACGGAAACCCGGCGGCTACGGCGAGGACGTCACCGTGCTGCGACGACTGGACCGCTGACATGGCCTTCTTGAACCCCAAGGACATCGAGGAGGACGATGCGCTGCCGGGCTCCGGTCTGCAGCTCGACCTCGAGGTGACCGTCTGTCCGCAGTGTGGCCGCGAGGCCGCGCCGTGGCAGAAGACGTGCCCCGACTGCGAGGTCGCGACGGTCGGGCGGACCGAGATCGAGCCCCCACGCTTCGAGCTCCCCGATCTCGACGACGACCTGGACGACGGGACCGGCGACGGGACCGGGACCGGCGACTGATCAGTCGTCCGACGGCTCGAGGGCGAGCCGGATGCGCCGGAAGCCCCGGCCCTTGGACTCGACCTTGGCGACCCGGACCGCACCGACCTCCGTGGTCGAGGCGACGTGGGTGCCGCCGTCGGCCTGTCGGTCGAGCCCGACGATGTCGACCACCCGAACCTCGCGCAGCGAATCGGGCAGCAGCGAGACCTTGGTGCGGATCAGCGACGGGTCCTGATCGGCCTCGTCGCGGGGGAGGAACGCGATCTGGACCTCGCGTGCCGCGGCCAGTTCCCGGTTGAGGTCGGCCTCGAGCGAGGCCTTGTCCTCCGGGTCCCAGTCGGGCAGCTCGAAGTCGAGGCGCCCGACCCCGGGTTCCATGTTCCCGCCGGTGACCGGGCTGCCGAACCGCGACCACACCACGCCACACAGCGCGTGCATCGCGGTGTGGGTGCGCATCAGGGCGTAGCGGCGGTCCCAGTCGACCACCCCGTGCAGGGGCGTGCCGATCAGCCGGGTGGCACCCGGACCGAGCCCGCCGGCGACCCAGTGCCACACACCGCGCTCGTCGGCGTCCACCCGCACGACCTCGATCCGGTCCGAGCCGATGTCGAACGTGCCCAGGTCGTGGGGTTGTCCGCCACCGCCGGGGTAGAACACCGTGCGGTCGAGCAGGACCCGGCCATCGGCGGGGTCGACGTCCACGATCGTGGCGTCGACCTCGCGGGCGTACTGCTGCGTCGAGTAGAGCCGTTCGGTCACGTCCGCTCCTGCTGTCGGGGCCTACGGCAACACGCTAGAGGCCACAGCTCGTAGCCTGCGGTCATGATCTGTCCCAACTGTGCCCGCGACCACGACCCCGGTGTCGCCGTGTGCCCGGACTGCGGGGTCCTGCTCGTGGCGGGCGTCGACGACCACGGGTCCGACGACGCCCGGCTCGGCCGGTTCCACCCGGCGGTGGCCGCGCGGGTCGCCGAGCTGCTCGACCGGCGTGGCCTGCCCCACACCGTGATCGCCCGCGACGACGCCACCGAGGTGCGCGTCGGCGCGGACCGTCGCGACGAGCTGCGCACGGAGCTGGCGCTCGACTGGAACGCGGTCGTCGGTGTGCTCGACGACGAGGTGCGCACGGCGCTGCGGGCGACGCAGACGGGCAGCGCCCCGGGCTGGTACGACGCGCCGCAGGGCGGCCACATCGACCGGGCCGGTCGACTGGTCGTCGACGCGGGCGACGACGAGGTCCGCACCATCGGGCCCGGTCTGCTGACCGCCGGGGCGATCCTGGCCATCGTCGGGTGGTTCGTCGTCGACTCGGGAGCGGTCACCATCGCCGGCGGCGCGGTGGCCCTGATCGGGCTGCTGATCCCGCGCTGAGCTGCTGATCCCGCACTGCGCTGCCGTGCCCATCCGAGCGGACCGCCCGTCAGCTGACCGCGGTGTCCCGGGCGAGCAGCTGGAAGGACTCCCACAGGTGGTGCCAGTGACAGCTCACGCACACCTCGACGGTGTAGACGGTGAGGTCGCCGTAGCGCTCGGCCTGGCGGGCCAGCGACTCCCGGGGGACGGCCCGGCCACCGGCACTGCGCCGCCCCTTGCCCTCGAACACGTAGCTGACGTGACGCAGCGTCGCGGCGTCGCACACGGGACAGTCGTCGGCGAGGTGGTGGCCGATGTGGATCCCGGCCCGCACCAGATCCGGATGGGCGTCGCAGACGTCGTCGCGCGACCGGGCACCGCTGCGCAGCGCGGCGAGCACGGCTCGCCGCTGCAGGCGGTAGTCGGTACGGCCTCGTCGCACGGGCACACCATCCGGGGTCGGTCGGCTCAGGGTAGGTAGCGGGGGCGTGACGCGCAGATCGGTAGCGTGCCGCGCGACGACGAGGAGCCGCCATGACCGCGCCCACATCCCCGCCCACGCCGGTCCGCCGGTCCGACCACGTCGACGTGCTGCACGGCCATCGCGTGGCCGATCCCTACCGGTGGTTGGAGGCCGGGGTGGGCGACGACGAGGTGGCGGCGTTCGTCGCCGACCAGGCGGCCGCGGCCCGCGCTCACCTCGACGCGCTGGACACCCGCGCGGGGTTCCGGACCCGGCTGGCCGAACTGTGGAACCACCCCAAGGCCGGTCCCCCGTGGCGGCGCGGGACGTGGTGGTTCCAGTTGCGCCAAGCCGGTGACCAGGACCAGCAGGTCCTCGTGGGCGCGCCGGGTGGGACGTCGGTGCCGCCCGCCGACGACGCCTGGCGGGTGCTGCTCGACCCCAACACCTGGAGCGACGACGGCACCGCGTCGCTGTCCGGCCTCGCCGTCACCGACGACGGGGCACGCGTCGCCTTCGCCCGGTCCGAGGCGGGCTCGGACTGGGCCACCTGGCGGGTGCTGGCGACCGCCGACGCCGAGGTCCTCGCCGACGAGATCCCCTGGGCGCGGTTCAGTTCCGCGGCCTGGCTCCCCGACGGCGAGGCATTCGTCTACGGGGCCTATCCCGCCCCGGACCCGGACCGGGCCCACGACGCCCCCGCGGGTGCGCAGCAGCTGCGCCGCCACGTGGTCGGGACCGACGCGGCCACCGACACGGTGGTCCACGCACGGCCCGACGATCCCCAGTTGCTGTTCCGGCCCGAGGTCAGCCACGACGGTCGGTGGCTGGTGGTCACCGCGGCCCGGGGGACCCACCCGACCAACCAGATCCACCTCGCTCCGATCACCGACGGGACCATCGGACCGATCGAAGCCCTGCTCGACGCCGAGGACGCCCGCTACGACGTCCTCGGGCTGCTGGCCGGCACCGACCGCGACGAGGTGGTGGTGGTCACCGACCTCGACGCGCCCAACGGGCGCATCATCGCCATGGATCTGGCCGATCCATCGGTGCACCGCGTGCTGGTCGCCGAGGGCACCGACCGACTGCTCGACGCCCGGCTCGTCGGTGCCGCCGACGCGGACGCGGCCGGCTGGCTGGTCGTGCACACCCTGGCGCACGCCACCTCACGGCTGACGGCGATCGATGCGCGGACCGGCCGTCGCCGGCATGTGATCGCGCTGCCCGGACCGGGCACCGTCGAACAGCTCAGCGGTGCCCGCCACGACCGCGCGATCCACTTCACCTACGCGACCTTCGACCGCCCGACGCGGGTGCTGCGTCACGAGCTGACGTCCCGGGCGGACGTCGGCGCGTGCGATGCGCCCCTGCCGGTGCGCCCCAGCGATCCCGTCGGGCTCGGTGGCGTCGTCGCAGCCGAGCCCGACGACGTCGGCTCGCCCGGTGGGCTGCTGGTCAGCCAGGTCGCCGTGGAGCACGACGGTGTGGCCGTGCCGCTGTTCCTGATCCACCGTCGCGACGTCGCCCCGACCGGCGCGGTGCCCACGGTGCTGTGGGGCTACGGCGGGTTCGACATCCCCGTGACGCCGGCCCACCGGCCCGGCTGGCGGGCGTGGGTGGAGGCCGGTGGGCTGCTGGCCGTGGCGTGTCTGCGGGGTGGTGGGGAATACGGCCGGCGGTGGCACGACGACGGACGGCTGGCCAACAAACAGCACGTGTTCGACGATGCGTTGGCCTGCGCCGCCTGGCTCACCGGTCGGGACCGCGACCGCGTGCGTGCGCGGGTGCTCGCCGCGCCCGACGGTGTCGACGTCGATCCGGACGCGGTGTGGTCCGCACCCGCCCACCTCGGCATCGAGGGTCGGTCCAACGGCGGGCTGCTCGTGGGGGCGTGCCTGACCCAGGCCCCCGAGGCGTTCGGCTCCGCGGTGCCCGAGGTCGGTGTGCTCGATCTGACGCGGTTCCACCGCTTCACGATCGGCTGGGCCTGGACCTCCGACTACGGCGATCCGGAGGACCCCGACGACCTCGAGGTGCTGCTGCGCTACTCGCCCTACCACCGCGTGGCCGAGGGCACGACCTACCCGCCGACGCTGATCACCACCGCCGACACCGACGACCGGGTCGTGCCGCTGCACTCGTTCAAGTTCGCTGCGGCGCTGCAGCATGCCCAGGCCGGTGCCGCGCCGGTGCTGTTGCGCGTGGACATCGCCGCGGGTCACGGAGCCGGCAAACCCCTCGGCAAGCTGCTCGACGAGCGGGCCGACGTGCTCGCGTTCCACGCCCACCACCTCGGGCTCGAACCACGTGACCGGTGACCGGAGATGGTCAGTCGCCCAGGCCACCGCGGCCCTCGGCCCGGGCACGCAGGACCAGCGGCCGGGCCATCAGCCCGGCCACGATCAACGCCGCGCCCGCCGGCAGATAGCCCACCGGCGTGAGCAGCTCGTCGCCGAGTGGGACCCGCAGCAGCACGGTGCTCGGCAGTGCGACGACGCCGGCGGTGAGCAGTTGGGGGACCACCCGGACCGAGCGTCGCCACCACGACCGCAGCGCCCGGAGCGACGTCCAGCCGACGGCGAGTGGCAGGCCGCTGGCGACCACGACCCAGATCAGCAGCGCCCCGCCACGCAGATCGAATCCCTCGTTGGCGGGAGCCGCGAAGCCGGCCAGTGCGCTGACCGCGGACTGGATCATGCTCAGCGACGTGCCGGCGAGCACGAGGACGTTGGGCCACCGACCGAACGGGTGGTAGCGACGTGCGTCGCCCTCGGACATGTCCATCGCCGGCCCTCCCGCGGGCGTTCGTCACCACGACGCCCGGACGATACGCCACGACACACCACGACCCCGCCGCGGCGGGGTCGTGGTCGTCAGCTCGGCATGCTCAGCTGGTCGAGATCCTCAGCTGGTCATCCAGTCGGGCTTGCCGCCCTTGGTCTTCCAGAAGATGTCGGCGATCTCGTCGATCTTGGCGATGAGGTCCTCACCGGCCTGCGGATCCATGGTCTTCTTCGCCTCACCCGCGGCCTTGATGGCGTGCCAGAACAGCTCGTGCAGCTGCGGGTACTCCTCGAGGTGCGGCGGCTTGAAGTAGTCCGTCCACAGCACCGACAGGTGGTGCTTGACGAGCTCGGCGCGCTCCTCCTTGATGGCGATCGCGCGGGCGCGGAACACCTCGTCGTCGGAGTCGTGGTACTTCTTGGCGGACATGAGGACCGACTCGGCCTCGATGCGGGCCTGCTCGGGGTAGTACACCCCGCACATCAGGTCACAGTGCGCGTCGACGGTGCGCACCTCGCGGACCGGGCTGAGCGCTCGGAGGATCGATGTCGGGGTCATGGGAACTCCTACGGATCGCGTTCGGTGGCTGTGCGCCCGAGACTAGTGCCGCCACGCTGTGCGGACACCGCCCGTACGAACGGGGTCGGTCCGGTGCGGAACACCCTCGGGCGTCTGACCGGACTTCGAGGGCGAGCGGTGGGCTGGACGTGCGGAGGATGACGGTGCACAGGGCGCTGCAGGCGGCGATCCTGACCTACGTGGCGCTCTGGGCCGCGAATCGTTCGCAGGTGCGCGTCGCGGGCTGGTCCATGGCACCGGCGTTGTGGCCGGGTGACCGCCTGCTGACCGTCCCCGTGCCGACGCCGCTCGTCAGCCGTGCGCTGCGCGCCGGTGACGTGGTCGTGGTGCGTGATCCCCACCACGTCGGCGAGGGCCACCACCTCGTCGTCAAGCGCGTCGCCACGATCGACGCGGCCGGGATCGACGTGCGGGGCGACGACCCCGCACGCTCCACCGACTCGCGGACGTGGGGGCCGCTGCCGCCGGCCTCCGTGCGTCGACGGGTGCTGCGTCGGCTCCCCGACTGGCGGACACCGCTGCACCGGCCCGGGCGCTGACCGGGACGCAACCTCGCTAGAACACCGCGATGGCGAGCGGCAGGAGGAACCCCAGGAGCCAGACGCCGAAGTAGGCGAAGGCCTCGCCCGTGCTCGCCTCGTCGTACTCGTGGTCGTCGCCCCCGACGTACATCATCGCCCCCTGCTCGACGCCCCTGCGTCGCGGGCAGGCTAGGGCGAACCCCGCCGTCAGCCCGGACGTCGGGCGAGCACCAGCAGTTCCGGGTCGTCGAGCGCCACCTCGCCGTCCGCCCTGGCTCCGTAGGCCCCCGGCTGCACCCCGCGGACCGACGTGGCGACCAGCCCGGCGTCCGCCACCAGGCCGACGGCCTCCCGCACGGTGTAGGCCGCGGTCCACAGGTCGAACTCGGCCCGGGTGTGGTCGGGCCCACGGACCTCGCTGCGCTGGTGGTGCACCAGGTGGATCGGGTCGAACGCGTCACCGGGTGCCAGGTGGCGGGCCGCGAACAGGGCGTGGAACACCGTGACGACGACCGCGCCACCGGGCCGGACCGCCCGCGCCATGCCGGCGACGACCTGCGGATCGGACACCGGCGAGGTCCCGAGCGCGCCCTGGCACAGCGACCACACCACGTCGAACGTGCCCCGCTCGGCACCGAGGATGGCATCGAGGTGGCGGGCATCGCCGGTGCGGATGTCGAGCACCACGCCGTCGCGCTGCGCGGCGGCACGCGCCGCCGCGGCCAGGCCGGGTGCCACCTCGACGCCCGTGCCGACGATGCCGCGGGCCGCACCGGCGCGCAGGTGGCGGGCGTCGCCGCACCCGACGTCGAGCACGCGTGTGCCGGAGGCGAGGTCGACCAGACCGGTCAGCGCCGCGAGCTCCTCGCTCGTGCCCTGCGCGAAGGCGTTGCGGCGATAGTCGGCCCCCTGCAGATCGCCGATGGGGACGTAGAACGCCGGATCGTCGGGCCCCGGCACCGCGGGGACGTCCGCGACCGGCCGGTCGTCGTGGTCGCGCCACGAGGGGGCGGACGGCTCGCTCATGCCTCGCCGTCGCCGGCCTGGCGCTGCGCCCACCACGCCTCCAGGGCGGCGAACGCGTCGGCGTCCTCCATCGGCCCGTGTTCGAGCCGCAGCTCCAGCAGGTGCGCCCACGCCTCGCCGACCAGCGGACCGGGCTCCAGGCCGAGGTGGCGCATGATCGCGTTGCCGTCGATCGCGGGGCGCATCGCCTCGAGCTGTTCGCGCTCCTCGAGTTCGTCGACGCGCGCCTCGAGCTCGTCCACACGGCGCTGGATCGCGGCCGCACGCTTGGCGTTGCCGGTGGTCACATCCGCCCGGGTGAGCAGGTTCAGGCGGTCGTAGAGCGCGCCGGCGTCCGCGACGTAGCGGCGCACGGCCGCATCGGTCCACCCCTGCTTGTAGGTGTGGAACCGCAGGTGCATGCGCACGAGTTCGCTGATGGCCTTGATCGTCTGCTTGTCGAACCGCAGCTCGCGCAGCCGATGACGGGTCATCCGTGCGCCGACCACGTCGTGGTGGTGGAAGGTCACCGTGCCGTCGCGGTGCAGCTGCTTGGTGTCGGGCTTGCCGATGTCGTGCAGCAGCGCGGCGAGGCGCAGCACCACGTCCGGGCCGTCGGACTCCAACGCCATGACGTTCTCGACGACCGCCAGCGTGTGCAGGTAGACGTCCTTGTGCCGGTGGGCCGGATCGACACAGGCGCGCAGCACGTCGAGCTCGGGCAGGACGTGCCGGGACAGACCGGTCTCGACGAGCAGGGTGACACCGCGGCGCGGGGCGCGGCCGGCGATGAGCTTCACCAGCTCGTCGCGGATGCGTTCGGCGGACACGGTCGCCAGTTCCCCGGCCAGCTGGGTCGCGGCCGCGAGGGTGGCCGGGTCGACCTCCGCGTCGAGCACCGCGGCGAACCGCGCGAGACGCACCATCCGCAACGGGTCGTCGGTGAACGACACCATCGGATCGATCGGGGTGCGCAGCACGCGTCGGTGCAGGTCGCCGAGCCCACCGTGCGGGTCCACGAACGTCGCCTCGGGCACCTTCAGCGCCATCGCGTTGACCGTGAGGTCGCGGCGGGCGAGGTCGGCCTCGATCGTGTCGCCGTAGGTCACCGACGGGTGGCGCGAACCCTGCTCGTAGGTGTCGGAGCGGAAGGTGGTGATCTCGATGGTGCGCGGCGGGTCGTCGCCGCGCTGCCGTTGGCACGAGATCGTCCCGTAGGCGGCACCGGTCAGCCAGATGGCGCTCGCCCAGCCCTCGAGCAGCGCGGCCGTGTCGTCCGGACGTGCGGAGGTGGCCAGGTCGAGATCCACGGTCGCCAGGCGCTGTTGGTCACCCCCGGCGAGCAGGGTGTCCCGGATCGTGCCGCCGACGAGGTAGAGCTCGTGACCGGCATCCGCGAAGATCTCGCCGAGTTCGCGCGCTTCCGGGTAGACGTCGGTCAACGCACCGAGTTCGGCGGCCTGCTGGGCGTCCAGGGACGTCGGCACCGGCTGACCCTCCTCCTCGGGAGGTGGCGGGGAGGATCGGGGCACGGACGCTTCCTGGCGCTGGGGACGGGAGGCTTCTCCCTGGCGACCGGCGAGGCTAGCGGTGGCGTCCACGGGGGATCGTCCGCTCGGCAGGGCACGGCCGACGCGTCCCGCCCGTATCGTGCACGGTGACGAACCACCGTCGCGCCCGTGACTCCTGACCTGCCCCGAGGCATCCGTGAACGACGCGCCAAGCGACGCCACCCCGGCGCCGCACCTGCCACCGCCACCCGGCGGTGGCTGGACCGCGCCCACCGGGCCGCAGGCACCGGCGGGGTCCCCGGATGCCACGCGCGACGAGGCACCCGACGACGCGACCGCGGCCGAGCCGGCGGGGACGCCGCCGGCCGTCGAGTTCGACGATTCCGAGCGGCCACTGGCCCCCGAGGTGGTCACCTCGTGGCGCATCGGCACCACCCTGTCGCTCCTCGTCCCGAGCACCATCATCACCACGGTCACGGGCCTGGCACTCGACGGCGTCGCCGGGTGGGTGGCGGCCGGGCTCGTGGTCCTGTGGCTCCTGCTGTTGACGCTCTACCACCCGGCCCGCTACCGCCGGTGGCGCTGGCGGCTGACGGATCTCGCCGTGGAGCTGCGCTACGGCGTGGTCACCCGCTCGCAGGAGACGGTGCCCTACTTCCGCATCCAGCAGATCGACATCGTGCAGGGGCCGCTGGACCGGCTCCTGCACCTGTCGACCCTGCAGGTGACCACCGCCTCGGCGACCGGCCGGGCTGCGCTGCCCGGTATCGCCGAGGCGGACGCACCGGAGGTCCGTCGGGAACTGCTCGCACGCGCCACCGCCGCGGTGGCCGATCACCCGGGGGATCTCCGGGATGCCGTCTGAGCCCACACCCCCACCGACCACACCGCCACCGACGACACCGCCGCCCGGCTGGCAGGCGTCGGCGGTGCCCGGGCAGGCGCAGGCGACCGCAGACGATCCGGACCTCGATCCGCATCGCACCCGGTTCGCCACGCCGCGACGACTCCACCCCGCGTCCGTCGTGCTCGGGGTTCCGCTCGCCGGGCTCGTGCAGGCACTGATCGTCCCGATCTTCGCGACGGTGGCGGCACCGCGCAGTTTCACCCTCAGCTTCTTCGCGCTGCTCGGCGTCGTCGGTCTCGTGGCCCGGCTGCTGGACTGGCAGCGCCGGCTGTTCTCCTTCGACGGGGAGTACGTCCGCGTCGACAGCGGCATCGTCAGTCGCAGCCACCGCAGCCTCGACGTGGCCCGCATCCAGCAGGTCGAGCTGCAACGGGGACCTGTCCAGCGGTTGTTCGGTCTCGCGACCCTGCGCATCGAGACCGCCGGCGGTGCCGCGGAACCCGAGGTCGACCTGCGCGTGCTCGAGCTCGAGGACGCCATGGCGCTGCGCAATGCGGTGCGTGTGGTCAAGGCCCGCCTCGCCGGCGGCGATCCGCTCGACGAGGACCCTCCGGAACCCGCCCCGGAGCTGGTGCTCGAGGTGCCGCTCCGGCACGTGGTGATCGGGTCGATCACCGGTGCCCGCCTGCTGGTCCTGCCGGCCGTCATCGGTGGTCTGCTGCAGTTCGCCGGCCAGCAGTTCGGCGCGATCGCCGACCGCTTCACCGACCTCATCCTGGAACAGGGTCTCGACGAGGTCGCCAATGGCGTCCCGACGGTCACCGACTGGCGGTTGATCGCACTCTCGGCCCTCGGTGTGACGGTCCTGGCCGTCATCGCGGCGATCGCCGTCGGGATCGTGCGCGACGGACGCTTCCGCATCGAACGCGTCGACGACGATCTGCACATCCATCGTGGCCTGGGATCGACCCGCGAGTCGGTCGTGCCGCTGCGTCGGGTCCAGCTCGTCGACATCCAACGCAACTGGCTCCGTCGGCTGCTCGGCTACAGCACGGTGCGGATCCGTTCGGCCGGGGGGTCCACCGGTGGCGACGGACGGGTGACCGTGCCCCTGCTGCCCGACGGCGACATCGATCGGCTGCTCGGGGAGATCCTGCCCGGCGTCGACGCGATCCCACCGCTGACCTCCCACCCCCCGGCGGCGCTGCGACGGGCGATCGTGCGCTGGCTGCGGCCCGCGGTGACGCTGATCGCGGCGGTCTGGCTGCTGCCGATGCTGGTGCCGTTCTTCGACACCCCGCTGGTCGAGCGCGTGCAGTTCGCCGCGCTGGCCCTCGTCCCGATCAACATCGTGCTGGCCGTCGTGGAGTACCGCCACCTCGCCCACGGCCTGAGCCCGCGGGTCATCGCGGCCCGGCGGGGTGCCCTGTCGATCACGACCACGGTCGCTCCCGTGGTCAAGGCCCAGGCCGTGAGCACCCACGCCAACTGGTTCCAGCGTCGGCTGCACATCGCGACCCTGGTGGTGCACATCGCGGGTCCGGGTGCCTCGGTCGGGGTGCTCGACGCCCACGAGGACGACACGACGAGCCTGCACGCACGGCTCGCCGAACACGCCGCCTCACCGATCCCGATCGAGATCGGGAGCGACGACGCGGACGTCGGGGCCGAGGCCGCGGCCGGTTAGCTCGCCAGACCCGCACCCCGCAGCGCGACCCGGAAGTCGTGTGGGTTGGTGGCGGCGGACAGGGCGTCGCGCAGGGTGACCTCGCCCTCGCCGTAGAGCGCGAGCAGGTGCTGGTCGAAGGTCTGCATGCCGTAGTAGCCGCCCTCGCCGATGGCGTCCTCGATCATCGGCAGCTGGTCCGGGTCCATGACGAACTCGTAGATGCGGGTCGTCATGACCATGACCTCGACGACGGCGACCCGGCCCTGGCCGGCGGCCTTGGGCACCAGCCGCTGACACACGATGCCCTTCAGCGAATTCGCCAGCGACAGCCGCGCCTGGGCCTGCTGCTCCTTGGGATACATGTCCACGACGCGGTTGATCGTCTCGCGCGCGTCGGTGGTGTGCAACGTGGAGACGACGAGGTGGCCCGTCTCCGCCGCCTGCAGGGCGGCGGTGACCGTCTCGATGTCGCGCATCTCGCCGATGAAGATGACGTCCGGGTCCTGCCGGGACACCGCCTTCATGCCGGTGACGAAGTCGTCGGTGTCGACGCCGACCTCGCGCTGGTCGATGATGGCGTGGTCGTCGCGGTGCATGACCTCGATCGGGTCCTCGAGCGTGACGATGTGGCACCGCCGCGTGGCGTTGATGTGGCTCAGCATCGCCGCGGTGGTCGTGGTCTTGCCGGAACCGGTCGGGCCGGTGACCAGCACCAGACCGCGGTGCTCCTCGGCCAGCTTGCGCACGGCCGGCGGCATGCCGAGCGCGGCGAAACTGGGGGTACCGGGCAGCACCCGTCGGGCGACGATGCCGGTCGAGCCCCGCTGCTTGAAGGCGTTGACACGGAAGCGGCCCACGCCCGGGATCGAGTAGGCGAAGTCGGCTTCGCGGTGGTCCTCGAAGATCTTCAGCAGCCGCGTGTCCATCATGTCGTGCGCCATCCGCTCGGTGTCCGCCGGGGACACCGGTGGGAGCTGGCTCACGGGCTTGAGGTCGCCGTCGATGCGCACGTAGGCCGGGCCGCCCGCCTTCAGGTGCAGGTCGGAGCCACCGGATTCCACGAGGTGCTGGAGATAGTCGTCCACGGTCTGCACGGCGGGTCCCGATCGGTCCACGAGTCGGCGCACCGATACGGGGATCGGCGCTTCGAGGGTCTCGACCCTCTCCATCGACCCGAACCCCGCTGCACTTGAGCGGCCCCCAGCACGTGGGCGACCCCCTCCACGTGAGCGAGGTCAGATCTCGACGAGCAGCGTCACGGGCCCGTCGTTGACCAGCTCGAGCTCCATGTGGGTGCGGAACCGTCCCGACCGGACCTCGACACCCCGCTCGCGCAGCCCGACGACCACCCGGTCGACGAGCGGTTCGGCCACCTCCGGACGGGCGGCCTCGACATAGGAGGGGCGCCGACCCCTGCGGGCATCGCCGTAGAGGGTGAACTGGGGTACGACGAGCACACCACCACCCACGTCGAGCACGCTCAGATTCATGGCGTCGTCGTCATCGGGGAAGATCCGCAGCCCGGCGAGCTTGTCCGCCAACCGGTCGGCGTGGGCCACCTCGTCGTCGTGGGTGACGCCGATCAGGGCCACGAGACCGGGTCCGATCCGACCCGTCTCGACCGCCACGTCGCCCCGGGCCGGGGCGCTGGTGACCGCGGCACGGGTGACGCGCTGGACGAGTGCCCGCACGACGTCACCTCCCTCACCCCGATGGCCGACCGGCAGGCTAGGGCGACGGGCTCGGGGTGGTGACGGGCGGCCCGGACGCATCGGGCGCTCGCTACGCTCGGGTCATGCCCAGATATCCGACGCGACGAGCGACCTCGTCCGGCGGTGTCGTCTGCGACGACCGGCCCGACGGACGGCGTTGGGTCCTGCTCATCGCCCGTCGGAATGCGGCCGGCAAGCCGCAGTGGACCCTGCCCAAGGGCGGGATCGAGGAGGGCGAGACCGACGAGCAGGCGGCCCTGCGCGAGGTCCGTGAGGAGACCGGGCACGGCGCGCTGATCGATCAGCTGCTCGGCACGATCGACTACTGGTTCGTATGGCGACCGGACCAGATCCGGTACCACAAGTTCGTCCACTACTACTTCATGTGGTGGGACGGGCTGCCCGCCGGCGAACGCGACGACGAAGCCGAGCACGTCGAATGGGTCCCCCTGGAGGTCGCGCTGGTCCGACTCGCGCACCGCAACGAGCGCCGACTCGTCGAGCGGGCGCGCACGGCCACCACCTCCCGGCCGCAGCCACCGCGGCACGCGGATCTCGGGGCGGACAGGTGAGCGTGCCCCGGTCGCTCCGGGGCCTGTTCGTCGTCGGTCTGATCGCGGTGTTGCTCGGCTGGCCGCTGCTCGACTGGCCGGTGCCCGGTCCGCTGGGATCACCGCCGGCCGCCGAGGCGCAACAGGGGCCGGACGCCGACGGTGACGTCCGTCTCGAGCTCACCGCGATCGACGGGGTGCGCGGCCCCGGCAGCGGGCCCGACGCCACGGCAGCGACGTCGCCCGACGTCCTCGAGCGCTCGATGCGCAACCGCGAGGTCTCACTCCGGCTGCTGGTGGAGAACCGCGACGAGGTCGCGGTCGACGCGCTGCGGGTCGTGGTCGAGTTCCACCCCGCGGTCGCCACCCGGGGGCTGCTCGAGGAGGCCTTCGACGGCCGGCTGCTGTCGGAGGCTGCCGTCGTCCACGGCGTCGACGTCGACGGGGGTGCGGCGCTGCCGCCCGACGACATCGTCGGCCTGGACATCGACCTACCCGCCGAGCTGCCGTTCGCCGAGGGCGACGGGGTCCATCCGCTGCGGATCACCCTGATGCGCGGCACGGTCATGTTGGATGAGGTGACGACGGCGATCATCTGGCTCGGTCAGCGGCCTGCCGAACCCGTCGAGCTGGCCCTGATCTGGCCGTTCGACGCGCCGCCGTGGCGGGGCCCGGGCGGGACCTATCCGCAGGGTGCCGATCGGGAGATCCAGCCCGGGGGACGCCTCGACCGCCTGCTGGTCGCGGCCGAGGGTGCCTCGACCTCCCTGCTCAGCCTCGCCCCGTCGGCGCACCTGCTGGAGGATCTGACGGACCGGGCAGGGGGATTCCGCCGCACGGTCCGCACCGACAGTGGCGTGCTCGAGGAGGAACAGGTCGCCGCCGACCAGGCCGAGGCCCTGCTCGCCTCGCGGACCCTGCGACGACTCCGCGCCCTGACCTCGGACCAACGCGTCGCCCCACTGACGGGTACCTACGCGGACGTCGACCTCACCGCGCTGCTCGACCACGGCGACGAGGCCGCGCGGCTCGCCGGTTCCGCGGCGAGCGAGGCGCGCCGCCGGCTGCCGGGCCAGCTCGGACGTGACATCGACCCGGCCGTGCACCTCGCCGCCGGCGACCTGGCCCCCGCGGTGCTCGACATCATCGGGGGCGACACGGTGGTGCTGACGGCCGCCGCCGCGGGCCTGCCCGACATCCGCACCGATTCGGGGTTCGACCCCGACATCGGCGAGGTGGTCCGACCGCTGGTGGCGCCCTCGGGCCGCCAGCTGAGCGCCGTCATCGCGGACCCCTACCTCGAGGCCGCATTCGCCGCCGACCCGCCGGCGGGCGGATCCGTGGTCGCGGCCCAGAACCTGCTGGCCCGGACGGCCATGTTCCACACCATGGCCCCCGACGTTGCCGACCGGGCGCTGGTCCTTCGGCCGCCGAGCACCTGGGCCCCCTCGACGACCACCGCGCAGACGCTGCTGACCATGCTCGAACAGGCGTCGTGGCTCGAGGCCCGCTCGGTGACCGAGTTGGCGGCGGGAGCGCGTCGCGGGGCGGAGCCCATCGACCTCGGGGACCTCGGCGCACCGCAGGAACCGGCTCCGCTTCCCGACGCCGGCGACGCACCCGCCACCCTCGACCGGGAACTGGTGACCGACCTCGAGCAGGCCAGCACCGGCATCGACGCCCTCGTGTCGGCGCTTCCCGACCCGACCAACCGGGTCGAGGGCCGATCGATCGACCAACTGCGTGACGACGTGCTCCGCGCCGGTTCCCGCTGGTTGATCGACTCCGGCGACGGCGAGGCATTGATCCGCGACGTCCAACGGGCCATCAACACCCGCCGGGGTGACGTCGAGGTGACGACGGGCACCGTGACCCTGACCTCGGACACGGGGCAGATCCCCGTCACGCTGCAGCGCAGCCGGGGCGAACCGATCCGTGTCGTGGTCACCGTGGAATCCCAGGGTCGTCTGCTGTGGCCCGAGGGCCGCCGCTCCGAGGAGCTGCTGCTCGAGACCGAGGGCGCGAGCCAGACCGTGTCGTTCGAGACCCGGGCGCTGTCGACCGGCACCTTCCCGGTGACCGTGCGCGTGACCGATCCCGATGGGCTCGTGACGATGACGGAGACCACCGTGTCCGTCCGATCGACGGCGATCTCGCGTCCGGCGTTGATCGCCACCGGCGCGCTCGTCGCCATCCTGCTGCTGTGGGGCGCGACGCGCCGACGCGGCGGGTCGTCACCGCGCCGCGGCCCCGGGTCGGACGACGAACCGTCCCTGCAGGCGATCCCCACCGAGGAACCGCCCCACCCCACGCGCGTGCGCTGATCGCTCGGTGCCGTGCGGATCGAGCCCGGGCGCGGGCGACCGCACCCGGCGAGCTGCTGACCGGGAGTAGTGTGAGCCACACCCAGCGTGAGGACAGGGGCCCGGGGGACGTCGACCGGAAGGTGCCACCGGTGAACCGGACCGTGCGGGGGAGGCAGGATCATCACGGTGCCGACCCGGAGTGCGGGGGCATCGTCGGTGGTTGGCTGCTGCAGATGCTGGTCATCGTCGGCCTCATCGGCCTGGTGCTGTTCGAGGTGCTGTCGGTGGTGGTCGCCACCGCCTCGCTCGACGACGTCGCGCGTGAAGTCGCGCGGGCGACGCGTGACGAATACCGTGTCAACCGGTCGATCGATGCAGCCACCGCCACGGCGGAGAGCATCGCCAGCAGCCGCGATGCCCGGGTCACCGACGTCGTCACCGACGACGACGACCTCATCATCGGACTCGAGCGCGACAGCCCGACCCTGCTGGTGCACCGCGTCGGTCCACTCCAGGAACTGGCGACGCCGAGCACCTCGGCCCGGATCACCTGGACGTCCTAGGGAGAGCGGTGCAAGGTTCAAAGGGGGAACGACCCGGTACCACCCACGGCGAGGAACTGGCCGCGGGCGACCGGCCGTCGTTCGACGGGCACCCGGGTGCCGAACGTGTGCACACGGCGGCACCGGGTGATGACCTGACGGTCACCGACCTGCCGGTGGACGTCGCACCCGATGACGCGTCGGTTCACGATCCCGACGTCGTCACCCCCGTGCCCGCCGATGACCCGGTAGCCGACGACGCCGTGGCCGACGACGGCCACCGACCCTGGCCGGACCGCACCCACGTCGGGGGTCGCTACGCACTGCAGGAACCCATCGCCTCCGGTGGTGCCGCCATCGTGTGGCGGGCCATCGACGAGAGCCTGTCCCGCACGGTCGCGGTCAAGCTGCTCCATCCACACCATGCCACCGATCCGACGGTGGTCGAGCGCTTCGAGCGGGAATCACGGGCGGCGGCGCAGCTGAACCACCCCAACGTGGTGCGCATCTACGACACCGGCCGCGACGGCGATCTCGTCTACCTCGTGATGGAACACGTCGACGGGCCGAGCCTGCGCGACGTGATGCGCCGCGAGGGGCAGATCGAACCCACCGTCGTCGCGGCGCTCGGCGAACAGGTCGCCGCCGCGCTGGGCGAGGCGCACACCAACGGGCTGGTCCACCGCGACGTGAAGCCGGCCAACATCCTGATCGCGTCCGACGGCAACGTGAAGGTCACCGACTTCGGGATCGCCAAGGCCCTGACCGGGAGCGACGCCACCCTGACCACCCCGGGGACCGTGGTCGGGACCGCCGCCTACGTCGCCCCCGAGCAACTCGAGGACCGCGAGATCGATCCGCGGGCGGACGTCTACGCGCTCGGGGTGGTGCTGCACGAGTGTCTGACGGGGCGACCCGCCTTCAGCGGGGACACCCCGACGGCGACCGCGGCGATGCGGCTGACCCACGAACTGCTCCCACCCCGTCAGGTCATCGCCGACGTCCCCCGCGATCTCGACGAGGTGATCACCCGCGCGACGCGCCGGGAGCGCATCGACCGATACGCCGACGGCGCGGCGCTGGCCGCCGCTTTCGCCCCGATGGTGCCGGCCAAGCCGAACGAGTTGACGGTCGCACTGCTCGAGACCACCCAGGATGGTGCCGACGTCCTGCGCAGCGTGCCGCGTGAGGAGCGTCCGTTCTCCGGACCGATGCCGGTCAGCCGCCGCGAGTACGCCCGCCGGCTCGCGGCCGCCGGGCTCGGCGGCATCGTGCTCGCACTCGTCGCCGTCGGTGCGTTCGACGCCCTGACGACCGACCAGCCCGCCGAGGAGGTGGGGCTGCAGCCACAGGTGTGGGAGGTCGAGTCGGTGGAGGTGTTCGACCCCCTCGATCCGGGCGCGGGTGACAACCCGGACCTGGCACGGTTCACCAGCGACAACGACCCGCAGACCTCCTGGGTGACCGAGGCCTACCCGGAACGTGACTTCGACGGCGACCGCGAGGGCATCGGGCTCGTGTTCGACCTCGGCGAGCCACGCCAGGTTCGCGGCGTCGACCTCAACCTGGTGCGCGGCGGGCTCGACCTGGAGCTGTACGCCGCGTCGCAGCTCCCACCGGCGGTCACGGGTCCCCGCGCCTGGGGGGAGACCCGCTACCTGCAGACCAACACCATCCAGTCCCCGCAGTTCCGCTTCAACGCCACCGAGGAGCGGTACTGGCTGTTGTGGGTGACCGGACTGTCCGCGAGCAGTACGGGCGAGTACACCGCGGAGATCGCGGAGGTCACGTTCCTGGGTCCGTCGTGACCGATGAGCGCCGCAACGACGCCGGTGGGCCGCTCGTCGACGACGATCAGCTGCTGGCGACCTATGCCGATGCGAGCCGGTCGAGCGCGGACCGACAGCAGGCCTTCCGGATCCTCGAGCGGCGCTACCGCCGACGGATCTTCGCGGTCTGCGTGCGGGTGCTCGGTGACCCATCGGATGCCGAGGACGCCGTACAGGAGACGCTGCTGAAGCTCGCCCGCAGCGCCGCGGGATTCCGGGGCGACGCCCAGGTCTCCACCTGGATCTACCGCATCGCACGCAACGTGTGCACCGACCGGGTCCGCTACGACGCGCGCCGCCCCTCGGTCCCCGTGGAGGATCCCGCGGTCCTCGACCGACGGTTCGACGACGACGGCAGCGAGCTGATCGCCGCGGGCGATCAACTCGGCCGGGCCCTGGCGCAGCTCGACGAGCTGTCCCGCCGGCTGCTGCTGCTCGTCGCGGTCGACGACCTGAGCTACGCCGACGCCGCGGAGGTCTGCGACCTGCCGGTCGGGACCGTCAAGAGCCGGATCGCACGGGCACGGCAACGCCTCGGGCTGTTGCTGCACGAGCCCGAGGAGTCGGCCGGGTCCGGGCCGGCCACACCGGACCCGCTTCCGCGCGACACCGGTGGTCGCACCGGGCAGCGACCCCGGGGACCACCACCCCCGTCGGCGACCCCGTCCTGACCGCCCGCACACCCGACGCCACGCCCGACCCGGTGCCCGACACCGCCGGACCGGCCAGGAACCCGCCCGCCCCCCGCGACGTCCAACCGCACACCCGCAGCACCGCGACGCCGCGCCCCGCCGTGCCGAACCACACACGGGTCCGGACACTCGGACCACGCTGGAGATCTCGTGGAGACCCCTGATCGACTCGCGGCCTACCTCGCCGACGAGCTCGACCCCGACGATCGTCGCGCCCTCGATGACGAGCTGGCGCGCGATGGGCGGCTGCGCGCCGAGCTCGCCGCCATGCGCCGCGCCGACGATGCGCTCGCCGGCCTGTCGACCCCGACACCCGACGACGGCTTCGACGCGCGCCTCGACGTCTTCGTCGACGGGGTCCTGGCCGAGCTCGACGCGGTGACCGACGCGACCGCATCCGAGGCGGAGCTCGCGACGCAGGCGGTGCCCACCGCGGGGGCGGAGCCGACGCGACGGGCCACCACCGACGAACCGGCACCCGGTACCACGGGAACGGACCGCTCACGGTGGGTACTGGCCGCCGCGGCCGCCGTGATCCTGCTGGCGGGCGTCGGGGTGGCGACGCTCCAGCCCTTCGGTGGCGACGATGGCCCGAGCAGCGGGGCCGAACTCAGCTCCCTGGGCGATCAGGACGCGAGCGACGAGGTGGCCACGGAGTCGGACGACGGTGTCGCCTCGGCCGAGGGGGTGCTCGCGCTGCCCCTCCAACCGACGATCGTCGACGAGCAGCGGGACCTCGACGACGAGGACCTGGACCGGTTGCTGTCGGATCCGACGGTCACGGAGGTCGCGGCGGCTCGACTCGACCGGGACACCGGCACCGAATTCGGTCTGCAACTGCAACGCCAACTGGGACAGCCGGCGGGTGACGACACGGACTCCGCCGCGGGCGACATGGACGACGCCGGGGCCGAACGTGACGTCGACCGGTTGTTCACCCGTGCGGGGGAACCGGTCGACGAGACGCTGCTGGCCGACACGGAGCGGTGTCTGCGCACACTGCTCGAAGCCGGACCGACCGCGATCCCCGCCTATGTCGAACTGGCGACCGTGGAGGGGCAGCCCGCACTGATCTACGGACTCGTGACCATCGATCCGCAGGACGACGGGTTCACCCGCCGTGAGATCTGGACCCTGGAACGCAGCTCGTGCCAGGTACTGCGCTTCGCGCAGGCCTGACCGTCCGGGAATGAGCGGCCGCCTCCGGGCCGTTACCGTGGTTGCCGGGCATGGTGCCCGGCAACCGTCCCCGAGCCCCACTGAGGTCCCCGATGGCCGAACTCCCCATCCCCGCCGTCAACGCCGTCGGTACCAATGGTGCCGACCCGAGCCCGTCCGGGGCGGTGAGCGACGACGCGCTGACCGCCGAGGTCCACGACATGGTCATCATCGGTTCCGGTCCGGCCGGGCTCACCGCCGCGGTGTACGCCGCCCGCGCGAGCCTGGAGCCGGTGCTGATCGAGGGGGTCATCGAGGGCGGTCCGACCGGCGGTCAGTTGACGTTGACCACCGACGTGGAGAACTTCCCCGGCTTCCCCGACGGCATCATGGGACCGGAACTGATCCAGAACATGCGTACCCAGGCGCAGCGGTTCGGCACCCGTTTCGTCACCGAGGACATCGTCAAGGCCGACGTCACCGCGGAGCCGATCACCCTCGAGACCGCGTCGGGCAAGTCCGTCCGGGCGCGGTCGTTGATCGTGGCCACGGGGGCCAAGCCCCGTCGTCTGGACGTACCCGGGGAGGACGAGCTGTGGGGCGGCGGTGTGTCCGCCTGTGCGACCTGTGACGGCTTCTTCTTCCGCGACAAGCACGTCATCGTCGTCGGTGGCGGCGACTCGGCCATGGAGGAGGCCACCTTCCTGACCAAGTTCGCCTCCAAGGTGACGGTGATCCACCGCCGCGAGGAGCTGCGCGCGTCGGTGATCATGCAGGAGCGGGCCTTCAACAACGACAAGATCGAGTTCCTGTTCAACGCCCAGATCACCTCGATCGAAGGCTCCGGCGGTCTGATGACCGGCGTCAAGCTGCAGGACACGGCCACCGGTGAAGCCTCCGAGCTCGCAGCCGACGGGTTGTTCCTGGCCATCGGTCACATCCCCAACACCTGGCTGTTCGACGGCGTGCTCGAGACCGACGACGAGGGCTACCTGATCGTCGACGAGCCCTCCACCGCGACCAACGTGCCCGGGGTGTTCGCCTGCGGTGACGTGATGGACCACACCTACCGTCAGGCGGTGACCGCGGCCGGGACCGGTTGCCGGGCGGCGATCGACGCGGAGCGCCACCTCGCCGGTTCGGAGGCGGTGACCGCCGCCACCCCCGAGGGCAGCCCGACACCCGCCTGACCGCATCCCGACACCACCCGGCCACCGACATGGAATACCGTCGGCACCGACCACGTTGATGCTCCGCACCGACGTCACACCCGCAACCGTTTTCCTGGAGGACGCCATGGGCGCCAATCCCGTCACCGATGCCGACTGGACCGCCGAGGTCATCGAGTCGGACAAGCCCGTACTCGTCGACTTCTGGGCCGAGTGGTGTGGGCCGTGCAAGATGGTCTCACCGATCGTCGACGAGATCGCCGACGAGAACGGCGAGAAGATCAAGGTCGTCAAGCTCAACGTCGACGACAACCCCGGTACCGCCCGCGAGTACGGGATCATGTCGATCCCGACGCTGCTGGTGTTCAAGGGTGGCCAGCCCGACAAGCGCATCGTCGGCGCGAAGGGCAAGGCCCAGTTGCTCGCCGACCTGAGCGACTACGTCGGCTGACCACGCCGCAACGACCACTGACCTCGCCCCGGGCCATGTGCCCGGGGCGTCGTCGATGACGGAGCCCGACCGTGAGCAGTTCCACCATCGAGTTGATCGGCTACCTCGCGTCCGCGCTGGTGGTCCTCAGTCTCATCATGTCCTCGGTCCTGCGTCTGCGGATCATCGGACTCACCGGCGCGGTCGTGTTCGCCACCTATGGGGCGCTGATCGACTCGGTCCCGGTCATGGTCACCAACGGGGCGATCGTCGTCGTCCACGGCAGCCACCTGGTGCGGATCCTGCGGGCCCGGGCGTCGGACTCGTACTTCGAGGTCGTGCGGTGGCCGGTGTTCGGCACCTACCTGCCGCGGTTCCTCGACTTCCACCGCGACGACATCGCGCGGTCGCAACCCGACTTCGACGGGCTGCACGACGACCACCTCGCCTGGGTCATCCTCCGCGATGCCGAACCCGTGGGTGTCGTCCTCGCCCGGCTGTGCGGCGACGACACGGCCCACATCGACCTCGACTACGTCCGCCCCGAACACCGGGACCTGCGGGCCGGCAGGGTGTTCTTCGCCACCGGCGAGGGCCTCTCCGAGGAGGGGATCAGCGCGGTCACCACCGACGTCCGGACCGACCTGCACCGCCGCTACCTGATCCAGATGGGGTTCGAACCCGTGGGTGACGGCACCGGACGATGGCAGCGACCGGTCGCCTGACGGTCGCCGGGGATCGGTGCGTCGCGACGGCCACCTAACCTGACGTTCCATGGATCTGATCCGCCGAGGCAACGCCGGACCGGAGGTCGCTGATGTCCAGCGACGTCTCGGCGAACTCGGCTATGCCCTCGATGACGATCCCGGCGTGTTCGACCGGGCCAGCGAAGCGGCGGTACGCACGTTCCAGCAGCGTCGGGGGCTGCCGGCGGACGGCATCGTCGGCCCCGAGACATGGCTCGCCCTGGTCAGCGCCTCGTACCGGCTCGGTGACCGGTCCCTGTACGTCACCTCGCCCCCGCTGCAGGGCGACGACATCCGCGACCTGCAGATCCGCCTCAACCGGCTGGGATTCGAGGCCGGCTACGACGACGGGCTCTACGGGCCCCAGACCCACGAGGCGGTCAAGGAGTTCCAGCTGAACGTGGGCGCCCCGGTCGACGGCATCGCGGGTCCGACGACCCTCGACCTGCTGGTCCGGCTGCACCGCGCCCATCAGGAGGCACCCGCCTACGCCGTGCGCGAACGGGAGTCGTTGCGCCGGCCGAGTCGCCTGAGCGTCGCGGGGTCACGCATCATGATCGATCCCGGCCACAGCGTCGACGACCCGGGTCTGACCGGTCCCGACGGCACCCCCGAACACGAGATCACCTGGCGCATCGCCACCAACGTGGAGGGTCGGCTCGCGGCACTCGGGGCCCACGTCGTGCTCAGCCGGGGCCCGGCCACGAGCCCGACCCCCGCCCAACGCTCGGCGCAGGCCAACGCCCAGAACGTGACCCTGGTGCTGTCGATCCACGCGAACGGGACCGCATCCGACCAGGCGCGTGGCGCCGCGGCCTACTACTTCGGCCACGGCGAGCGGGTGTCGGAGCGGGGCCGCACCCTGGCCGGACTCGCCCTGGACGCGGTGGTCGCCGCCACCGGGACGGCGCACTGCCGCACCCATGCGGCCACCACCGCCATCCTGCGCCAGACCCGGGCACCCGCCGTGCTCGTGGAACCGGGTTTCCTGACCCACCCCGAGGAGGGACGCGCGCTCGCCGACCCCGGGCACCAGCGGCGGATCGGCGGCGCGCTGGCCACGTCGATCACGGACTTTCTGGTCGGGACCCCGCTCCGGGTGTGACCGGCTGGTGCAGATGTCGGGCCCCGAGTTGGATGATGCCCGCACCGATGGCGACGCTGACGGCACCCGCGAAGAAGGCCTGACCGGGGCCGAAGGCGTCCACGGCCGCACCGGAGGCGGCGGCCCCGACCGCCACCCCGATCACGACGGCCGTCTGCGTCCACGACTGGGCCTCGGTCTGGGTGCCCCGGATCGCCAGATCGTCGACCAGCTGGAAGGCGACGATGGTCGTGGGGGCCAGGAACAGCCCGGCCACGGCCAGGGCCACCGCGAACGTCGGCACGGTGGCGGTCGAGAACGGCAACGCGAACATGCCGAACGCCAGCAGGCCCACGCACACGCGCAACCGCTGGGCCACCGTGCCGGGCCAGACCCGCCCCCCGTAGACGAGACCGCCCACCAGACTGCCGCCGGCGATGCACGCGAGCAGCCACCCGGCGTCGCTCGGCCGGGCGATCACCTCGGCGACCGCCGGCACGACGACGTCCAGCGCCCCGAAGACCACCGCGATCGCGGCGAACGCCCCGCCCAGCACCCGCAGCCCCGGTGACCGCAGCGCCCCGATACGGGGGCCAACCGGACGGGTGGTGGTGAACGAGCGCGCCGCCGCGGTCGTGGCGTAGCCACCGGAGCCGATCGCTGCGGCCAGGCCGGCCGCGACGACCGCCAGATCCGGGCGGATGCTCTCCGCGATCCCGATCGCGATCAACGGACCGACGACGTAGCCGATCTCGACGGCGATGGACGTCACCGCGAAGGCGGTCTCGCGCTTCTGGCCGGTGGGGAACAACGACGACATCAGCACCCGCGAACAGGCCCCGACCGGTGGCAGGACCAGCCCGGTGCCCAGGGTCAGGACGCACAGCCAGACGACGGGTGCCTGCAGACCGGCGGCGATGGCGATGGCGATCGTGCCGGCGAGGTAGAGGGCCGCGTCGGGCACGAGGACCCGGACCTGGCCGAACCGATCGGCGAGCCGACCCTGGATCGGCGAGCCGATCCCGACCCCGATCTGGTGGCCGGCGGTGACCAGCCCCGCGGCGGTGAACGAGTAGTCCTCCCGCCGCAACAGGTACACGATCGCGATCACGATCATGCCCTGCGTCAGCCGGGCCACCACCGACGACAACAGCGGCCAGCGCGCCGCCTCGACGGCGAACAGAGCTCGGTAGGCGCGCACGGGAGATCCTGGACGGCGGGGCAACCCGCCGACGCTACCACCCACACGCGATCAGCCGGTCGCACCCGCTCCCGGGGCGGGTGCGCGCCGCCCCGACTCCGGGCTCGGCAGCGGCACCCGACGCGGCAGGCGACCGAAGACCTCCTCGAAGGCGTGCTCGACGGACTCGGCCCATCGCGCCAGACGGGAGGTCTCGATGCGCAGCAGCGGCGTGCGCGGATGCTCCGCGACGACCACGAAGCCCTCCCGCAGCAGCCAGGTGGCCGGGAGGTGACAGGCCCGCTCGGCCCACCGGCGATCGCCGTACACCTCCAACGCCGGCCGATCGAGCCGCAACGCCTCCTTGAGCGCTTCCTGGACCAGCAGTCGACCGAGCCCGAAGCCGCGATGCGCCGGCCCCACCCACGCGGTCGCCAGCAGCAACGCGTCCCGGCTGGGTGCCGGTCGGGTGGTGCCCCGCCGCGCGAACGCCTCGGCCGGCGCGAACAGGGCATAGGCGACCACGACCCCGTCGACACGCAACACGCGTCCGGGGGGTGTCCCGGCGTCGACCTGTGCGCGGACCCACGCCCGCTTGTCCGCCTCGACGTCGTGCACGACGCCCGACGGGCCCCGTCCGGCACGAACCCCCGGCCGCGGCTCCGGCCGGATCCCGAGCTCCCAGTAGCGACAACCACGGCAGGCCGGCGGCAGTTCGGCGACCTGTGCACCGGTGAGCGGCACGGCCCGGCGGGTCATCGCGGGGGCGGGGCCGGATCGTGCGGCGGCCCGGGGCCCAGTGGATCCGCCGGGAACATCGACCGTGCGGCGCGCCGCGGACCGTCGTCGCGGGGCAGGACCAGGGCGAGCAGGGCCCCGACGAGCGCGCCGATCAGGAAGCCGAGCACCAGCCGGAGGCGACCGCCGGGAGCCACGGGACGATCGTGGGCGCGCCCCGGGGCGGTGCGGTCGGTCGTTGCTGGTGGTCGCCTCGTCACCGGGCACCTCACGGTCGTCGCACGCGTGGTCGCTACGCTCGTAGCCTACCGGTGTGCACGGCCGCGCCCGCCGGACCACGCCCACCGCGCAGCGGAGTCTGCATGCGCCTCGACACCGATCCGTACCTGGCGCGTTACGCCGCCCGGGTCAAGGGCATGAGCGCATCCGAGATCCGTGCCCTGTTCTCCGTCGCCTCGCGCCCCGAGGTGGTCTCCTTCGCGGGCGGGATGCCGGCCACCTCGGCGTTGGACATGGAGGCCGTGGAGGCCGTCGCGGCGCAGGTGATCCGCGACGCCGGGGCCACGGCCCTGCAGTACGGCGGTGGCCAGGGGCGTCCCGAGTTGCGCGCCCTGCTGACCGAGGTCATGCACCACGAGGGCATCCCCGGCCACGCCGACGACCTGGTCATCACCGTCGGGGGCCAGCAGGCACTGGAACTCGTGGCGCGGTGCTTCATCGATCCGGGTGACATCGTGCTCGCCGAGGGTCCGACCTACGTGGGGGGGATCGGTGCCCTGACCGCCAACCAGGCGGAGGTCCGCCACATCCCCATGGACGCCGACGGCATGCAGGTCGAGGCCCTGGCCGAAGCGCTCGATCAGTTGGCCGCCGAGGGCCGTCGCGCCAAGTACGTCTACACGATCCCCAACCACCAGAACCCCGCCGGGGTGTCGATGTCGGTACCTCGACGTCATCGCCTCGCGGAGCTCGCCGAGCAGCACGACCTGATCGTCGTCGAGGACAACCCCTACGGCCTGCTGGACTTCGCCGGACGGACCTGGCCCTCGATCCGGGAGCTGATCCCGGAGCGGGTCATCTACGTCGGCACCGTGTCCAAGACGTTCGCGCCGGGCGTGCGCACCGGCTGGATCGCCGCGCCACGACCGGTCCGGGACAAGCTCATCCTGCTGCGCGAGGCCGCGGATCTGTGTCCCTCGAACCTGACGCAGATGATCGTCGAGACCTGGTTGACGACGCAGCCGTGGCGCGAGCAGATCAAGCGCTTCACGGAGCTGTACCGCGAGAAGTCCGAGCTCATGCTCCACGCGCTGGACACCGAGATGCCCGACGGGGTCGACTGGACGGTGCCCAAGGGGGCCTTCTACGTGTGGCTGACCGTGCCCCGGGGCGTGGACACCTCGGATCTGCTGGCCAAGGCGATCAACCAGCGGGTGGCGTACGTCCCCGGTCGCGGGTTCTACGCCGACGGCAGCGGCGGTGACCAGATGCGGCTGTGTTTCAGCTATCCGCCCCAGGACCGCATCCACGAGGGGGTCGGACGACTCGGTGAGCTGCTGCACGCCGAACTCGAACTGGTGCGCGCCGTGTTCGGGGACGACGCGCCGCAACTACGGTCCCGGCGGGACGCGCGCCGCGAGACGCGGGGTGGCAACCTCGGCGGTTGACCCCGGGCCCGTGACCCGCCCGACTTCAAGGACCACGATGACCACCGATCCCGCCCCGCTCGCCCCGGCCAGCGTCGCCGTGCTGTGTGGCGGCATCTCCCTGGAACGCGAGGTGAGTCTGCGCTCCGGCGGTCGGGTCGCCGACGCGCTCGGGGACCGCGGGCACCAGGTCACCCGGTTGGACGTGGACGCGAACCTGGTCGACACCCTGGAGCAGGGGGCCTTCGACGTGGCGTTCCTGGCCCTGCACGGGTCGGCCGGTGAGGACGGCACCATCCAGTCGCTGCTGGAACTGGTCGGGGTGCCCTACACCGGACCCGACGTCCTGGCATCGTCGCTCGCCTGGAACAAGCCCATCGCCCAGGGGTTGTACGCCCGCGCCGGCCTGGCCGTGCCCGACCGGGTGAGTCTCAGCCAGCAGGCGTTCCGGGAGATGGGGGCCACCGCCGCCGTCGATCGCATCGCCACGGCGCTCGGTACCCCGCTGGTGGTCAAGCCGGCCACGGGCGGCTCATCCCTGGGTCTGACCATCGTGGCCGACCCGACGAACCTGCCCCAGGCCATCGTCGGTGCCTTCAGCTACGCCGACACGGTCCTGATCGAGCGGTTCATCGCCGGCACCGAGGTGGCGGTCACCGTGCTCGACGGCGCGAGCCTGCCCGCGGTCGAGATCCAGCCGAAGGAAGGGGCCTACGACTTCGCCGCGCGCTACACCGCCGGTGCCACGGAGTTCCACGTCCCGGCGCGCCTCGACGACGAGGTCGCCGAGGCCTGTGCGGCCACCGCGGTGGCCGCCTA
>LFIK01000062.1_pt1 | contig 62920 bp, 64 predicted proteins | sample 643401 | NCBI WGS metagenome assembly LFIK01 (sample SAMN03777447, study PRJNA286221) | soda lake metagenome | biome: soda lake; feature: Kulunda steppe; material: water; isolation source: sample T5-Br brine of Lake Tanatar-5 | place: Russia: Kulunda steppe | collected 2010-07
AAAGGTATGCCAAACCTTCGCAGCAAAAAAGTGGGCGATTTACATGTTGTGGTTCGTGTCGTAACCCCGACAAAACTTACACGTGAACAGGAAAAGCTTTTCCGCAAACTATCCGAAACCAATCTAGAAAGTAACGATGCTTCGATGTGGGATAAGTTTAAAAATGTGTTTAAACAATAAAGGCCATTGGCCTTTTTTGTTGGTATGATATAATGCCTAAGAGGTGTCCTTATGAACATAAGTTTTGCGACGTTAGGTTGTAAAGTGAACAGTTACGAAAGTCAAGCACTGATGACGTTTTTTGAAGATCATCATTATACCGTAGTACCTTTTAAGCAGTATGCCGATGTCTATGTCATCAATACATGTAGTGTCACAAATCAAAGCGATGTCAAATCACGCAAACTGATCCGTCAAGCCTTACGATTCAATCCCGAAGCTGTGGTGGCGGTCATTGGATGTTATGCGCAGCTAAAGAGTGAAGACATCCTCGCCATTGAAGGCGTTGATATTGTGATGGGAACGCAAGATCGTATGCGTTTATTAGAACATGTTGAGCGTGTTTTGGTTGAAAGACAAATCATCCTCGATGTTAAAGACGTGTCAAAGACACGACGTTTTGATCAACTCAACGTCACACACTTTAAAGATCATACGCGTGCCTACGTTAAAATCCAAGACGGCTGTCAAATGTTTTGTACATTTTGCATCATTCCTTTTGCTAGAGGTCCGATGCGCTCTCGCCCCATGGCGGATGTGATTCAAGAAATTAAGACACTCGTCACTCAAGGCTATAAAGAAGTCGTGCTTACGGGGATTCATACCGGTGGTTATGGCTTGGAAACCAAGACCCATACACTCATCGATTTAGTGGATGCTATTTTAGAGCAAACACAAATCGAACGTCTAAGAATTTCTTCCATCGAGTTTAATCAAGTGACCGATGCGCTCGTTGAAAGAATGCAGCGTGACGATCGTTTGGCCCAACATCTACATATTCCCCTGCAAAGTGGTTCCAATGTGATTTTAAAAAGAATGCGAAGACGGTATGATGTTGAGACGTTCATTAAGAACGTTCAACAAATTCAAGACGCCTTACCGAAGTGCCTGATTACGACCGATCTCATTGTAGGGTTCCCTGGCGAAACAGAAGAAGACTTTCAAATGACATTGAATACCTTAAAAGCGTGCCAATTTTATCAAGTTCATGTGTTCCCTTATTCTAAACGCTCAGGGACCAGAGCCGCTTTAATGAATCAACAAGTTGCCAAATCTATTAAATCCTTTCGTGTGAATCAAGTGATGCATTTAAGTGAGCGGATGCAGCAAAACCATCTACAAGCTAAAAAAGGCCACACGTTGGATGTTATTGTTGAACATATTGAAGGCGATGAAGCCTTTGGTCATAGTAGTGAATACATCTATGTTAAGTTATCAGCCAAAGGCATCAACAAAGGTCAAAGAGTGACGGGACGCCTCATTGATGACGGCTTTCCTGTCCCGTTTATGGAAGTTTTATGAAAAAAATGGTAAAAAAAAGCTTAAATCGTCTATAATTTGGATATTTTCTTTACACTAAACCATTTTTTTGATATTATGATGAAGGAAATTGACGAGTGGAAGGAGGGACACCTCATGGCAAAAACTGTTGTTCGAAACAACGAATCGTTAGAAGACGCGCTTAAACGCTTTAAGCGTGATGTTTCGCGTTCTGGGACCCTGCAAGAAGCTCGTAAACGTGAATATTATGTAAAACCGAGTGTATCAAAGAAATTGAAACAGCGTCAAAATAAGGGTAAAAAACGATAAAAAGACAACGGTGAATGTAAAATTCACCGTTATTTTTTACCGATTCAAACCCGCTATATGGTATAATAAAGCCACTTGAAAAGGTAAAGGAGTCCTGCTATTGAAGCTAACAAAACTCGCTTTAACGTTTGATAATCTCGCGACTGTGCGTTCTGTTTTGGGTGTGCATGATCGTCACCTTACGGTATTAAACACGTTGTTTAATACCACCATATCAACCGATGGTGAGGCCATTTACGTTAACAGCAAAGATCAAACCCTCATCGAGCGCATTGAACAAACGCTCGATATTTTGCTTGCTATGGCAAATCAACACGTGCCATTAGGTGAAAGAGAAATTCTTTATGTTGCGAATATGACGCCAAACATTGATCGCGACCGACTTATTGAACACTTTACGCAACGGATTGAAATCACAAGAACCTTAACCGGTAAACCCATCGTCGCTAAAACACTCGCACAAAAGGCCTATTTAAAAGCCATTGAAAAACATCCTCTTGTCTTTTCAGTGGGTCCTGCAGGTACGGGTAAAACATACATCGCAGTGATTCATGCGGTAAGTCTTTTAAAACAAGGCCGCATCAAAAAAATTATTTTAACGCGCCCAGCGGTCGAAGCCGGTGAAAATTTAGGGTTTCTTCCAGGCGATTTAAAAGAAAAAATAGATCCTTATCTTCGACCACTTTATGACGCACTTTACGAAGTGCTTGGTCGTAAACAAGTCGAAGAGATGATTGAGCGCAACATTATTGAGATTGCGCCTTTAGCGTACATGCGTGGTCGCACTCTTGACGATGCGTATGTTATTTTAGATGAGGCTCAAAATACCACGATTGGTCAAATGAAACTCTTTTTGACTCGTTTAGGGTTTCACTCTAAAATGGTCGTTACAGGTGATTTAACCCAAATTGACCTACCCCCAAGAGTCGAGAGTGGCTTACTCCATGCGACACGAATTCTAAAAGATCTTGAAGACATTCGCGTGATTCGTTTCGAACGCATCGACGTCATTCGTCACCCCTTAATTCAGACGATATTGGAGCGTTATGATGCTTAATCTAATAAACCAAACGTCTTATGAGGTTCCCTTAGCACGGTTAGAAAAACTGGTGACTCATGCGTATCAGAGGTTAAACGTTGATCCATCGCGTATGTTGAGTGTGGTGTTGGTGGATAAAGCCACCATACAAGCATACAATTTAACTTATAAAAACGTTGATCGTCCAACGGATGTCTTGACCTTTCCTTCGGACGAAGAAGATGAACTAGGCGATGTCATCATTGCGTTAGATGTGGCAAAAAATCAGGCGTTAGCGTATGGCCATTCATACGAACGCGAAGTCGCTTTTTTACTTATTCATGGGCTCTTACATACACTGGGTTTTACACACGACACTCAAGACGATGAAGACGTCATGATTCAATGGCAAAATACGCTGCTCAGCGAACAGAATTTCACGAGGTGAACTTATGCAAAAAACCTTATTAAAAGCAGCACAAGCGGTTCTGGATAAAGCCTATGTTAAATATTCGAACTTTCCTGTTGCCGCAGCTTTGTTATGTGATGATGGAACCATCATTACGGGTGTTAACATTGAAAATGCTTCGTATGGCTTGACGAACTGCGCGGAACGGACGGCACTTTTTACAGCTTACACACAAGGTTACCGTAAAGACAATCTTAAGGAAATTCTCATCACCACCAGTAAAGATCACTTAGTCTCACCGTGTGGAGCATGTCGTCAGGTGCTCAGCGAACTCATGCCTAAAGAGGCACTTGTGCACATGCATTATGGCAACACGATCACAACCGTAACAAACGAAGAACTACTACCTTTAGCGTTTAGTGAGGAAGATTTATAGTGTTTCATTCAGGTTTCATCACCATCGTCGGGAAACCCAATGTTGGTAAATCAACGTGGTTAAACGCTGTGATGAAAGAAAAAATATCAATTACCTCTTCCAAACCCCAAACCACCCGCGACACGATTCGCGGTATTTATCATTATGAAGGTGGACAAATGGTGTTTATTGATACGCCAGGCATTCACCAAAGTAAACATCGTTTGGGCTCAACCATGACGAAAAACGCACTAGCGACCTTAAACAGTGTCGATGCGGTGTTGTATATGATTAGTGCTACAGATCGTTTCGATGACAACGACGAGATGATTTTAGAGACGTTAAAACATGTCAAAACACCGAAGATATTAGTCGTTAATAAGACCGATTTAGTCAAAGATGTTCCGCGCTTAGAAGCTTACATTAAACGGTATAAAGACGCGGTATCTTTTGATCTTGTCGTTGGAATTAGTGCGTTAAAAGGGACCTTTGTTGAAACGTTACTTAATGATCTAAAGGCGTATTTACCTGAAGGCCCGCCTTATTATCCGACGTCTATGAAAACCGATTCGCCTAGACAACACATGATTGCTGAACGCATTCGCGAAAAAATTCTTCGCTTAACACAAGAAGAAATTCCTCACAGTGTGATGGTCACGGTGGATTATATTGAACCGGATGAAACCTACACCAATGTCTTAAACATTCACGCGTCCATCATTGTCGAACGGGACAGTCAAAAAGGCATCCTTATCGGCAAAGGAGGCGTCATGATTAAGCGTATTGGCACACAAGCTCGCGAAGATATTTTAGCGCTCATGGGTGAGAAAATCTTTCTTGATTTACACGTGAAAGTCATCAAAGATTGGCGCAATAAAGAACACCATTTGAAGCAATTTGGCTATCTTGAGTAAGGCCATGAAAGTGTACATCATAAAAGCCATTGATTATCAAGATCATAGCCGCATTTTGTATGGCTTGAGTGACCAAGGAATCATCAGCATGCTCGCCCGTGGGGTTAAAAAGATGAACAGCCCACTTCGCCATTTAGCGCATCCCGGGCTACTGATTAACGTGACCTTATCACAAGGAAAACTGCCGACGATCAAAGAAGCTCATGTGATCGAACACTACCCTAAAGCAAAAGATGATTTAGTGAAACTCACTGTACATCATTTATGTGGCGAAATCATTTATCAAAACGTCACCAAAGACGATGATTTTGGGAAGCTTTTAACCTTTCTAGAGCGGACACTGAATGCGTTAGAAACACATCCTGAGCCCACACAAATCGCACTATTATTCGAGCTTAAAATGCTCGCGTTCTTAGGGTTTGCGCTTGGTTTCAGCCGCGGAGACTCTGCGCGTGTGTTTGATTTAAGCTTATATGAAATTGTGGAACGACCCAGCATCAAAAGTTTAGAAAAACAAACGTATGAAGATTTCCGTAAACTTTACTATGCGGATGTCTCGCAACTTAGCCCTTTAAACATTGAACCACAAACCTTAAGACGCTATTTAGACATTAGCAGCCAGTTATATCAAAAACATCTCGACTTTAAAGCCCATTCAAAGGTGCTTTTGTTGAGCTTTCTATAGGAGGACACTATGACAATCACGATGGAACAACTCACGAATTTTGCTAAAACGTATGGCTTTGTTTATCAAGGCAGTGAAATCTATGGAGGCTTGGCAAACACTTGGGACTATGGCCCCTTGGGAGTTGAACTTAAAAATGCTTTGAAAGCCGCTTGGTGGCAGCGTTTTGTTCAAGAACAACGAAACGTTGTCGGACTCGATAGTGCCATCTTAATGAATCCTAAAACATGGGAAGCCAGTGGGCATATCGGTGGCTTTAGTGACCCATTGATCGACTGTAAAGCCTGTAAATCAAGACATCGTGCGGATCATTTAATTGAACAACACGACGCGTCTGTTAGTGCGGATGGTATGAGTGAAGAAGCCTTGACGGAATTCATTCATACCAACCGCATTGTTTGCCCGAAATGTGGCAAGTTTGATTACACCCCTATCCGCCAGTTTGATTTAATGTTTAAAACGCAACTCGGCGTGGTCGATGAAAAAACGCAAGCAATCTATTTAAGACCAGAAACGGCTCAAGGTATTTTTGTGAACTTTAAAAACATCCAGCGAACCAGCCGCCAAAAGATTCCTTTTGGCGTCGCACAAGTCGGTAAAAGCTTCCGTAATGAAATCACCCCAGGGAATTTTATTTTTCGGACCCGCGAATTTGAACAATTAGAACTTGAGTTTTTCTGTGAGCCTGGCTCAGAGATGACTTGGTTTGAACACTTTAAAGCCGCCTCAAAACAGTTTTTAGTGGATGTTGGACTGCACCCAGATAACCTCGTGCTTGCGGATCACCCGCAAGAAAAATTATCTCATTACTCTAACGCAACAACGGACATTGAGTACCGTTTTGCTTGGGGATTTGATGAGCTGTGGGGCATCGCCTCAAGAACGGATTATGATTTAAGACAACATCAAGCCCATTCTCAAGAAGATATGACCTACCAAGACCCACAAACCAATGAGAAGTACCTGCCTTATGTCATTGAACCATCGTTAGGTTTAGATCGGTTATTTTTGGCGGTATTAAACGATGCTTATCATGAAGAGACCCTGGGAGAAAATGACACAAGGGTCGTCTTAAAACTTCATCCTTTTGTTGCACCCTATCAAATTGCGGTTTTTCCTCTAGTTAAGAAAAAACACCGCGATAAAGCCTTTGAACTCACCGATCAATTAGCCAAACGCTTTCGTTTGACCTACGATGAAGCGGGCAACATCGGTCGACGTTATCGGCGTCAAGATGCCATCGGAACACCGTTTGTTATCACCGTAGATGACCAAACACTTGAACAACAAACCGTGACCATACGTGAACGTGACACGATGGAACAAATCACGTTGCCTATGGCTGAGTTAAACGCCTATTTTGATCAAAAGACACGTTTTTAAGGAGAGCTATGGCCGCTGCTACGACGTTTTTAGATGAAGTCTTAAAAAAGACCAATATACTTGAGCTTATTAACGACGTCACCGCCCTTGAAAAACGGGGTAAAAACCATCTTGGTTTATGCCCGTTCCACGAGGAGAAAACGCCGTCTTTTTCAGTGAGTGAAGAAAAACAAGTTTATCACTGTTTTTCTTGTAAAGCTTCAGGCAATGCTTTAACTTTTGTTAAAGAAACCAAAGGTCTATCGCATTCAGACGCTTTAAAATTTCTTGCACAACGGCTGGGCCTAAGTGTTCCCACCCAAGGGGAACAAGATAAAAGAGCTCCGTATTATCAATTGAATCACGAAGCCATGACTTTTTTTAAAGTCATGCTTAATCATACCGAAGAAGGCCATGAAGCTAAACGCTATTTAACGGATCGCGGATTGAGCGATCAAGTGATTCAGTTTTTTGACCTTGGTTATGCGCCTAAACAACGTGATGCGCTTTATCAAACGTTCATTTCACAAGGTCATTTGTTAAGTGATTTAACCGATGTCGCGTTAGTGCATCCAGGGGACCCTCCCTTTGATTTTTACCGTCAAAGAATCATGTTTCCCCTGCATGACGTTCATGGACAAGTGTTAGGGTTTAGTGGACGGACGATACAGTCTAACCAGCAAGCTAAGTACATTAATAGTCCAACGACCATTACTTTTGAGAAACACCAAGTACTTTACAACTTTCATCGTGCTCAAAAAGCGATCAAAGCTTCTAAAAGAGTGGTGGTTTTTGAAGGTTTTATGGATGTGATTGCAGCCTATCAAGCCGGCGTTGAAGAAGGCGTAGCCATTATGGGTACCGCTTTGACACCCCAACATTTAAAAGCCATTCAACCACTCGCACAAGACGTTGTTTTATGTCTTGATAGCGATCGTGCTGGTCAAGAGGCAACGAGGCGGTTTATTGACGTCATTGAGCAGCATCGATTAAACGTACGTGTGGTGCAACTACCACAAGGTATGGACCCAGACGATTACATTCAAAAACACGGTAAAGAAGCGTTTTTAACCAAAGTTGAACAAGCCTTAACGAAACTTGATTTTTTATTTCAAGATGCGCTCAAACGTTACGATGTGACACGCATCGACGGGTTAGAAAATGTTAAAACATTTCTGTTTCGTTTATTGTCAAAGACCCCTTTGACCACGCAGCGTCATTATTTAGAAAAACTTGCTAAAGAAGCAGGGATTCAACCGGCCATTCTGATTCAAGATTTTGAGCGTTCGTTTAGATTTCCACCACCATTACAATCCACCAAACTGGCACCCGTACTAATCACCGATAAGTTTCAACGTGCCGAACGTTTATTTTTAAATTACTTTTTTAAAGACGAAATTTACACACGGATGTTTCGTTTAGAGTTTGATGATTTAACGTATGTGGCAAAAGAAGCCCGCGACATTCAGTTTGAGATTTTTGAATACTACGATCACCACCCACAAAGTTGTATTGTCCCTGAGCTCTTTGTCGCTTCGTTACCGCTTCATCAACAAGAGTATTTAAAAAAACATCTTCATTTAGACGATTATCCATTCAACACAGATGAATTCGATGATTTAATCCAAACAATGCATCAGTACAAACGAAAGCAATACATTGATTCATTGAAAGAAGCCATTAAAGAAAGCAGCAATGAAACAGAGCGCAAAGCGATGCGCCAGATTATCATCAAATTGCGGAAGGAGCAATTTCATGGAAAAAAATAAAATCATAGAAGCATTGATCGAGGCAAGTAAGGTCAAAGGCTATGTCAGTGTGCATGAAATGAAACAGTACATTGACGAAAATAGCGATGACCTAGATGAGCTTATTGCAGAACTTGAAAAGAAAAACATTGATGTCGTGAGTGATGAAGATTTAGTCACCTATAAAATGCCTAAAATTTCACTTGAAGAACTCGACGATGATGTGGAAGACGACGATGAGGACGATGAGGATGAGCGGATCATTCTTGATTTAGACTTCGCTTCACAAATTGAAGAAGAGTTGTTACAAGATAAGTCTTTTGAAAGCAACATCGCCATCAAAGTAGACGATCCAGTCAGAATGTACTTAAAAGAGATCGGCCGCGTCGAATTGCTTGATCCTGATTATGAACTTGAACTGGCGAAAGACATTTACTACGCTAGCCAGTCAAAAGAACAGTTTGATCGGATGCAAGAAGAGGGTGAAGAAATTTCCCCTGCCTATAAACTTGAAGTTGAACAGTTACTCTTTAAAGGGGAACTCGCTAAAAACAAGTTAGTCGAAGCAAACTTGCGTTTAGTGGTTTCGATTGCAAAACGCTACGTTGGTCGAGGCATGCAGTTTCTTGATTTAATTCAAGAAGGGAACATGGGACTCATTAAAGCCGTTGGTAAGTTTGATCACATGAAGGGTTTTAAGTTCTCAACGTATGCGACATGGTGGATTCGCCAAGCCATCACCCGTGCCATCGCTGACCAAGCACGGACCATTCGTATTCCTGTGCATATGGTTGAAACCATTAATAAGCTTGTACGAACTCAACGCCAACTCATTCAAGAGTTACGTCGCGAACCACAACCAGAAGAAGTTGCAGAACGTATGGGCATTAGTGTTGAAAAAGTACAAATTATCCAAAAAGTTGCACAAGAACCTATTTCACTTGAAAACCCTGTTGGGGAAGAAGAAGATTCTACCTTAGGCGATTTCATTCCAGATCATGACACCCTTACCCCACTTGAGTTCACATCAAAAGAAATGTTAAAACGTGAACTTGATGAAGTGTTAGAAACGTTAACGGACCGTGAAGAGAAAGTCTTACGGATGCGTTTTGGTTTACTCGATGGTCGGACACGTACGCTTGAAGAGGTTGGTCGTGAGTTTGGTGTGACAAGAGAGCGTATTCGCCAAATCGAAGCGAAAGCCTTACGTAAATTGAGACATCCTTCACGCAGTAAGAAACTAAAAGACTTCATGAGTGGTCGATGATGCATTCAAAACGTCTTCAAACGTTGTTGTCTTACGTTCAAAACTCACAACATTTGATGGATGTCGGCACCGATCATGGGTACCTTCCCATCGCCGCAATCACGCAAGGGAAAACTCAGAAAGTTTTAGCCACCGATAACAAACCTGGTCCTTTAGCCCAGGCCCGAGAGAACATCGCCCATGCAAACTTAAGTCAGTCGATTGAACTTGTTTTAGGTGAAGGCTTAACGCCACTTAAAAACACGGTTGACACCGTCGTTATTGCCGGTATGGGTGGGGGTACCATTGAGCCCATGTTTGATGTCATTGACATTCAACATGTCAAACGGTTTATCTTACAGCCGACCAATCAAGCAGCGAATGTGCGCCAGCTCACATTAAAGCACCCCCTACGCATTGAAGATGAACAATTTATCGAAGATCAAGGCCAACGTTACACCATCATCTCACTGGTGCCTGGTCAACAAACTCTTACCGATAAAGAACGCTTATATGGGCCTATATTACTGCATAAAAAAACGGCTTTGTATCATCAAGCATTGCTTGATGAAGCCGCGTATTTAAAACAAACCATCGCACAAATCCCTAACCCTAACGAGACTCATCCCTTAGTATATAAGCAACAGATATTGGAGGCGATTTTGGATGAATGGTAATCAACTAAAACAGTTTTTCAACACCCACTATCCCCAAGATTTAGCGTACGATTGGGATAATGTCGGCCTGCAAATCGGGTCATCAAACGCCCCCATTAAAGGCATCCTTATCGCTTTAGATGTCACTAAATCGGTCGTTGAAGAAGCGCTTGAGAAAGAATGTAATTACATCGTGTCCCACCACCCGCTTATTTTTAAACCACTCAAGAACATCTTGACGGATTCTTATCGCGGACAAGTCTTAGAAGCACTGATCAAGCACGACATCAATGTTTATGTGTCACACACCAACTATGATTTAGGTCATCAAGGCATGAATCATGTACTCGCTCAAAAATTAGACCTGGTGTCACCAAAAATCTTAGAGTACACCGATGACACGTTTGGCATCGGTCGTGTTGGCGTCTGGCCGGAAGAAAAACCGTTGGATGAAGCCATCGCATTTATAAAAAAACGTTTAACCATTTCGATGGCGAGGTTAATTTTACACCCTAAACACACGCAAAAAAACATAAAGACCATTGCCATCAGTGGGGGCAGTGGAGCGTCTCATATGTTTGCGGCCAAGCGCGCGGGGGCCGATCTATATTTAACAGGAGACATCAGTTACCATCAAGCCCATGATATGTTACAAATGGGTCTTTCCGCCATAGACATTGGTCATTATACCGAACATCATTTTAAAGAAGCTTTAAAAAAAGAACTGCTTGATTTTGGGATTGAAGCACCCATTCACATTAGTGAAACTGAAGTCGATCCATTTACTTTTGTATAAAAAAAACACCGCTATTAAACGGTGTTAAAGGTAGATTTAAACCTCGATGATAGCGTCTACAGGGCACACAACTTCGCAGGCGCCACAATCGATGCAAGTATCCTCATCGATGACGTAAATCTCTTCGCCTTCTGCGATGCAATCTACAGGGCATTCAGGAACACAAGATCCACTTGCGATACACTCTTCAGTAATTCTTCTTGGCATAAGTCATTCCTCCTATCATTGAGATGTCTTTATTTTAAGCCTTCGTAGATGCTTTGTAAAGACGATATCCGCAAAAACAGGCTTATTTAAAAACATTATAATTTTTAAACAATGAACCTTGTTATTTCTTTGAAACTAACGTATACTTAATAATCGTAAAAGAGGTGAGAATAAAATGGGAACACTCGGTACAATACTTTCAATTCTTGCGGCGCTCATTGTTGGTTTAGTCATTGGTTTTTTTGTCTCGCAATGGTATTTTAAACGGTATTTAAAACAAAACCCACCGATCAACGAAAATATGGTGCGGGCGATGATGACACAAATGGGTCGTAAACCCTCAGAAAAACAAGTGCGACAAGTCATGCAAGCCATGCAAAACGCTAAATAAACACCGCAAGGTGTTTTTTTTATGAAAACAAAAAAAGCAGTGCTGAGCACTACTTTTGCTTAAGGTTTTGATTTATGACCGTACAGCCATGACGTTCTAGGTTCTGTCCCTGCTTTAATACGGGCATAGTTGCCGCGATGGCGATAAATAATTAACGAGACGCCAAAGATCGCAGCGATAGGCAGCCACAAATCACCTCTTAAACCAAACCAAAACTGCCAAAGACTTTCATCGGTTGGTCCGATAAAATAAATCAACAAGGATAATATCACGACGGTGATACCTCCGTTTGTTGAACCCATTGAGATAAACCCTGTGACCTTGACCGTTAGTATGAAGGCTAATAGACCGGCTAAGCCAAGCAAAGGCGCATAAAATAAAAAGACCCCAACGCCTGTTGCAACCGCTTTGCCGCCTTTAAACTTTAAGAAGATCGGGAAAATATGTCCAACGACAGCGGCCAAGCCATAAAGCAATGGCGGTAGTAGCGCATCCGCTTCGCCAAAGGCACCCATCCGTATAAGAAAGATTAAAATACCACCCTTTAACACATCCAAAACAAAGACGGTGAGACCGATAGGTTTACCAAGGACACGAATCGTATTTGTCGCGCCAGGGTTCTTACTACCATGTTCCCTTACATCGATGCCTTTTAGAAGTTTTCCTAAAATAACTGAGTTGGGAATAGAACCGATGAGGTAACCAAGAACTAACAGAATATATTCCATAAACATCTCTCTTTCTCTAACTTTCATCATTATAGCACAACAAAATTGTTTTCTCACTACAAAAGATAGGCTCTTTTTGATATAATAATACGAAGTGAAAAGGACGTGGGTATATGCCAAAGCAACCGCTTGACCATTATGGTGCGCAAAACATTCAAATACTCGAAGAACTCGAAGCGGTACGAAAAAGACCAGCGATGTACATCGGGTCGACCGATGCTCGCGGACTTCATCACCTAGTATGGGAAATCGTTGACAACGCGATTGATGAAGTATTGGCTGGCTATGGCCAAGAAATTAATGTGACCATCAAAGAAGATAACTCCATTGTGGTGGAGGATTTTGGTCGTGGGGTCCCCATCGAAACGCATCAAAATGGGCAATCAGCCTTACAAGTCATCTACACGAAGCTTCACGCGGGTGGGAAATTCGGCCAAAGTGGTGCGTATAAAGTATCAGGTGGGCTTCACGGCGTGGGTGCAAGTGTGGTCAATGCTCTAAGTGAGTTTTTAGAAGTGACCGTCACACGCGATCAAACGCGTTACTTTATGCGCTTTGAAGCGGGTGGAGAGATTGTCTCACCACTAGAAATTCTCGGTCCTGGTAAGCGTCAAGGCACAAAAGTACATTTCAAACCAAATCCTGAGTTGTTTTCTACCACCGTCTATAATTACCAAACGATTCAAGAGAGACTCAAAGAAAGCGCCTATTTGATTCGTGGACTGAAAATTACCCTCCACGATGAACGCTCCAAGCAAAAAGAGTTTTTTATGTTTAACGAAGGCATCTTAAGTTATATCGAAGATCTTCATAAGCAAAAAAAAGCTGTTCATGACACCCTCTTTTTTGAGGGCGTACAAGACACCATTGAAGTTGAGGTAGCCCTTCAATTCACGATGGCTTATAGCGACCAAATATTATCGTTTGTTAATAATGTAAGAACCCGTGATGGGGGGACGCATGAAACGGGCTTTAAAACAGCTTTAACGCGTCTTTTTAACGAGTACGCCTTACGCTTTGGTCAGCTTAAAGACCGTCAGAAAAAACTCGAAGGGGCCGATATTCGTGAAGGGCTTACGGCCATCGTCTCTATTCGGGTCCCAGAACCCTTGTTACAGTTTGAAGGCCAAACTAAAAACAAACTCGGTAGTGCTGAAGCACGTTCAGCTGTCGAAAGTGTTGTGCTTAGCCAGTTAGGGTATGTGTTCGATGAAAGTCCACAACTTGCCCAGCAACTCATCGACCGCTCGATCAAGGCACAAAATGTCCGTGAGGCTGCCAGAAAAGCGCGCGATGAAGCACGTTTAGAACGAAAACATCGCAAACAAGAACCGCTTTTAAGTGGTAAGCTTGCGCCGGCGCAATCAAAAGATAAAACACAACGAGAGCTTTATTTGGTTGAGGGTGACTCTGCGGGGGGTTCTGCAAAACAAGGAAGAAATCGACGTTTCCAAGCAATCTTACCCTTGCGAGGTAAAGTCATCAACGCTGAAAAAGCGAAAATTGAAGACGTCTTGAAAAACGAAGAAATCAACACCATCATTCATACCATTGGTGCGGGGTTAAACAGTGAGTTTGATCTTGAACAATGTCAATACAATAAAATCATCATCATGACCGATGCAGATACGGATGGTGCTCACATTCAAGTCTTGTTATTGACGTTCTTTTTTCGCTACATGCGCAAATTAATCGAAGCGGGTAAAATCTTTATTGCTTTGCCGCCACTTTATAAGCTTTCATATAAAAAACGTGCGAAAGATCACCATGAGTATGTATGGGATGATGACGGATTACAGGCGTTACTAAACGTGCATAAAAATGCGCACGTTCAACGTTTCAAAGGGCTCGGTGAGATGAATGCCGATCAACTTTATGAAACCACGATGAATCCTGAAACTAGAACCTTAATTCAAGTGACCATCGATGACTTTGCGGATACCGAAAAACGCATTAAGATTCTTATGGGAGATCAAGTCGAACCAAGACGTGATTGGATTGAACACCACGTCACTTTTACACAAGAAGACTCATTTTCAATAAAGGAGTAACCCATGGCGAAAAAACAACCAGCCCTCGATAAGTTCATCGATGAACACATCATCAAAGAGACGCTTGAAGACATCGTCGGCGATCGCTTTGGCCGATATTCGAAATACATCATTCAAGACCGAGCTTTGCCCGATGTGCGTGATGGTTTAAAACCTGTGCAACGGCGCATTCTTTATGCGATGCAACAACTGGGTTTAACCAACGATAAACCTTATAAAAAAGCGGCCCGTATCGTCGGAGACGTCATCGGTAAATACCATCCTCATGGCGATAGTTCAGTGTATGAGGCAATGGTTCGTTTATCGCAAGAGTGGAAGATTCGCTTACCGCTCATTGACATGCATGGCAACAAAGGCTCACTCGATGGTGACCCGCCTGCTGCGATGCGTTATACCGAAGCGCGGATGGCTAAAGCCAGTGAGTTATTGCTTAAAGACATTGATAAACGTACCGTATCCTTTGCCCCTAATTTTGATGATGAAGAATACGAGCCTGTCGTCTTACCGGCTCGTTTTCCTAATTTACTCATCAATGGCGCTAGCGGCATCTCTGCGGGTTACGCCACCGAAATCCCACCCCACAACCTCGCTGAGGTCATTAAAGGGGTCATTAAGCGAATTGATAAACCAGACGTGACGCTTGATGAGATGATGCGCATCATCCAAGGGCCTGATTTCCCTACAGGAGGCATTGTTCAAGGCGTGGATGGCATTAAAGAAGCCTTTGAAACTGGCCGTGGTCGCATCATCATCAAATCGAAAACGCGCGTTGAGGGCGATCAAATCATTATTGATGAGTTGCCTTATGAAGTGAACAAAGCCACGTTAGTTCGAAAAATTGATGAACTGCGTAATCAGAAAAAAGTAGACGGCATCATCGAAGTGCGTGATGAGTCCGATCAAGAAGGCTTGCGCATCGTCATTGATATTAAAAAGACGTTTGATCCCGAAGCAATCTTGAATTTTTTACATAAGAAAACCGATTTAACAAAATCGTATCACTACAATATGGTGGCTATTCATGAAAAACGCCCTTGTCAACTTGGGTTGTTAGCCATTTTAGATGCGTATGTTTATCATCAAAAAGAAGTGACGACCAATCGTGCCAACTATGATTTAAGGAAAGCACAAAGTCGTCTTCATATTGTTGAGGGCATTGTTAAAATGACGGATGTTTTAGATGAAGTTATTCGCTTGATCCGTCAAAGTAAAGACAAAAAAACAGCCAAAGAACAACTTCAAAAGAAGCTCTCATTCAGTGAGCTTCAAGCCGAAGCTATTTTAACTTTACAGTTATATCGCTTATCAAATACCGACGTCACAGCCCTCAGTAAAGAAGCGACAGAACTAAGTCATCGCATCGAGACGCTCAAAGATGTTTTGCACAACGAAGCCAGTCTTGAACAAGTCATCAAAGAAGAACTACGCGAAGTCTTAAAGCTGTTAAAAACCCCACGTCTAAGTGAAATTGAATCCACCATTGAACGTATTACCATTAAAGAAGATGCGCTTGTTCAAGCGGAAACGATGCGTTTAGGCTTAACGAAGGAAGGGTATGTGCGTTTAGCATCATTAAGATCTTATAATGCGACCGAAGATCCTACCATTAAAGAAGGCGACACCTTCATCTTAAATCAACAAGTAAGCACGCTGGATACCTTATTGATTTTTACCGCATCCGGACAGTACATTTATTTGCCTGTTTTTAAACTTCCTGAGACGCGTTGGAAAGACATTGGCGTGCATCTCAATACGCTTTTACAACTCGACTTGAATGAGTCTTTTGTACACATCGAAATTGTCGAGAACTTTGACACAGACGATCACCTTTTATTAACCACGTCTGATAATTTAGTCAAACTAACGCCACTGAGTCAATACCAAGCCATCCGATACAACCGTCCACTAAGAGCCATAAGCTTAGGTGACAACGCCACGCTAGTGGATGTTCGTCGTGTGGATGATTTAAGCGATGAAGTGTTAACAATCGCGACTTCTGGAGTCGCTTTACGGTATGATTTAACTGAGATTCCCATCACTAATTTAAACGCTAAAGGCGTTAAAGCAATGAAGTTAGGTCCGAAAGATTCGCTCGCTGCCAGTGTGCCATTAAAAGATCATCATGATCTTTTAATTCTGACACAACGCGGAACCATAAAACGTATTGATTTATCTGAACTCGATAAGAAACGCCGTACATTGACGGGCATGCCTCTTTATAAAACGCTTAAATCTAACCCTTACAAAGTCATGGATGCGCGCCTTTTAAGTGGGCTTGAATACAAACACCGAGCCACAGTACGCGTCATTACCGATCGTGGGTATTGTGATGTGAGTGCTTTTGACATTAAACGTCAAGCGGCTGATGCTGGAAAACAATACATACGATTAAAACACGGCATGCCTAGCACTTTGACGATCTTACCTTTGGAACTTACAGAAGACGAAGCGTTCATCCCCCTTTCAGATTATCAAAAAGTTAAAACCCTCCCCGCGCGCCAACAATCTTTGTTTGATGAGGAGTAAGATTTATGTTTGGCCTCGCATCCATCCAACAAACGCACATTCCAAACGATATCATTCATCAATATTTAAAGCTTTATAGCCTAATTGGTCGAAATGATACGTTTTTAAGCACGCTAAATCAAGACCTCAATCTCTTTATTGAGGCCACGGTTCGTGAAGACGTATTTCGTTTTCTAGGGCATTTAAACATTACCATTCCGGATGCTCGCTTGCGCCAAATGTTATTGCATGAGCGCAAGCCCAAAAATAAAAATGAAGCGATGTTAGTTCGTTTGAAAATGATTTTTCGTAAAATGCATCAAGGCGTCGATGATTTTGAGTTGATTGTCAATGAGATCACCGCGTTAGCCTCGATGCTTTATCAAGACATTGTCCCTGACCATGAACTCCATTTTGTAAAGATTGCCAAAAAAGAGCGCGAAAAGCGTCAAGAAATCACCTTGCTCTCAGGGAATCGAACCTCCAAAAGAGAAGACTTAGAAGATCTTGTCAATCTTTACAAACAAGCGATTCAAAAACATAAGTTTGAAAAAGGGTACGCCGCGTGCCACTTTTATTTAGACTTCATGCAACTTAAACCATTTCATTCCCATAACGACACCCTCGGATTATTGGTGTTTTATCTCTTACTGTTGGCCAGTGATTACCGTTGTTTCCATCTAGATAGTTTTTTTACAAGACTATTTTCCCACGAACAAGCCTTTCGTAAGGCCCGTCAAGAAGCTTTGATTAATTATAACGAAGGCATCTCTAACGCGATTCCTTTACATCGGCTTATGCTTGATCTCACCATTTTAAGTTATCAAGAAGCACAAGAAATGATTCGTAATTATACTTATGATCATCAACACAACAAATCGGATTACATTGAAAACACGATTAAACAGCTCCCCGATGTGTTTACGAAAGAAGACATTCGCTTAAAACATCCTACGGTTTCTGATTCTACCATCAATCGAACGTTAAAGAGAATGAAGGAAGAAGACAGCATTCGTCCGCTTGGGACAGGACGCAGCGCGAAATGGATGAAAGTGCCTAAAAAGGCAAAAACAAACCCCACACAAATGACCCTGAACTTTAAGGAGAAAAACTCATGAATCCGCAACAAACACACATTAAAGCTCGTCTTGAAAGTATTTTAGTGGAGCACTTGCATCTTGACGATGTGACCGTGGATATTGAAATCCCCAATGATTCAAGCCACGGTGATTATGCGACCAACGTGGCTATGAAACTGGCCAAAGTTTTAAAGAAGAACCCCTTAGCGATTGCGCAAGAGATTCTTACGCATCTTACGCCCGATGAAGTCATCGCCGAAGCCAGTGTTGCGCGCCCTGGTTTCATTAACATACGTTTGACGAATGACACACTTTATGATGTGCTTACAGCGGTTTTACAACAAGAAGGTCAATTTGGCGCACAGCCAAGTCAGAATCAGCGGGTGCTCATTGAGTTTGTCTCTGTCAATCCCACAGGCGCAATGCACATTGGGCATGCCCGAGGGGCTGCGGCTGGCGACAGTCTTGCCCGTTTAATGCGAAAAGCAGGGTATGATGTTACGACAGAATTTTATGTCAACGATGCCGGCAATCAAATCGACAATCTAGGCTTAAGCTTAAAAGCACGCGTGTTAGAACATTTGTCATTCCCATTTACCTTACCTGAAGACGGTTATTACGGTCCGGAAATCAAAACATTGGCATTAAAGCTGATTGAAACACACGGTGAAACGGTCAAAGATCAATCGCTTGAATTCTTTAAAAATCATGGCGTAGAAGCCCTCATGAAAGGCATTCAAGAAGATTTAAAAGCGTTTGGTGTTGAGTTCGATCGTTATTTTAGCGAAAAATCGTTGTACGACACAAACGCTGTTGAAACAACCTTACAAACCTTAAAAAATAAAGGCTATACCTACCGTGAAGACGACGCGCTTTGGTTAAAAACAAGTCAATTTGGAGACGAAAAGGATCGCGTCTTAATTAAGCAAGACGGCTCTTACACGTATATCACACCAGACATTGCGTATCACCATGATAAAATAAAACGTGGGTATGACTTGCTCATTGATATTTTAGGCGGCGACCATCACGGGTATGTAAGTCGTCTTAAAGCCGCCATCGCCATGCTTGGCGAACAAAGTGCTCTCTTAGAAGTGGATTTATTACAAATGGTCCGCGTGATTCAAGATGGCGTTGAGGTTAAAATGTCAAAACGCTCGGGAAAAGCGTTGTCGTTAAGAGATCTTATAGAAGAAGTTGGTGTCGACCCGATTCGCTACTTTTTTGGCATGCGTAGTTTAAACACGCACATGGACCTCGATTTAGATTTGGCGCTAAAACAAAGTAATGAAAATCCTGTATACTATGTTCAATACGCCCATGCAAGAATTCAGCGATTGTTAGAAAAAGCACGTCGCGATAAAGGACTCACACCACAAAAAGACCTTCAAACGTATACCACCCTTCACGGTGAGAAGATTGAAACACTCTTGAAAGCCCTAGCCCTTTATCCTGAAACCATCGCGCGCTCAGCGCAAACGCGCATGGTACACAAAATTCCTCAGTACGCGCATAAACTTGCGACTGCGTTACATAGTGTTTACAGCGATGACGCCATTTTAACAGACGATGCCGTCCATGTCGTTGAACGTTTGAACCTTTTAAAAGCAACACAAATCATTTTAAAAGATGCACTTTATCTCATTGGCGTGAACGCCAAAGACACAATGTGAGGAGCCCCACAATGAAATTAGAAAACTATATTAAAAATGTGCCAAATTTCCCTAAAGAAGGGATCCAGTTTAAAGATATAACCCCCTTAATTGGCGATGGAGAGGCACTGCGTCAGACCATCCACACGATGGCTGATTTCGCCCGTGAAAAACGCGCCAATGTCATTGTTGGTCCGGATGCTCGTGGGTTTATCTTTGGTACGCCTGTCGCTTACGAACTTGGTATCGGCTTCATTCCTGTGCGTAAACCTGGAAAACTTCCCCGTGAAACCATTAGTATGTCGTATGAACTTGAATACGGTGAAAATACGCTTGCGATGCACAAAGATGACATTCAACCCGGTCAAAGAGTGGTCATCGTTGATGACTTATTGGCGACGGGAGGGACGGTCGAAGCCACCATTAAAATGATAGAAGCCGTCGGCGCTGAAGTGGTGGGGTGTATTTTTCTTATTGAACTCGATTTTCTTGCGGGTCGTGAAAAATTAAAAAACATACCGATTTTAACACTCTTACACTATTAGCCATACAATTAGACCGCTATTTGGGAGGCACACATGGCTTATATAACGCCTTCGTATGAAGAGTTCAAAACGTCGCTTAAACGATACATCACCAACGATGAAGATCTTTCGTTTATCGAACGTGCCTATGCGTACGCAAAGTCTTATCACGAAGGACAAATGCGCAAAACAGGCGAACCCTACATTACGCATCCGCTTGCGGTTGCGGACATCTTAAGCGAATACCGTACCGATCCAACCACGATCGTTGCGGGTCTTTTGCATGATTGTATTGAAGACACTGAAGCGACGTTTGATGACATTAAAACACGCTTTGGTGAAGACGTCGCTATTCTGACTGAAGGCGTCACTAAACTGGGTCAGTATAAGTTTAAAGGAAGTCAAAACGAAGAAGCTGAGAAGCAAAAAGCCCAAGCTCAAAACTACCAAAAAATGCTTCTAGCCATGGCGAAGGATATTCGCGTCATCATTGTCAAACTCGCAGACCGTTTACACAACATGCGGACGCTGGATTCGATGCCGGAAGTCAAACAAAAACGTATTGCTAAAGAAACGTTAGATATTTATGCACCACTCGCTCACCGACTAGGGATGTATATCTTAAAAGCAGAGCTTGAAGACACCAGCTTTAAATACTTATACCCTGATCGCTATCGTTACATCGCTCAAATGATTGTTGATACAAGGCATAATCGTGAAAGAGATTTAGCGATGATGCGCACAAACTTAGAATACTTGTTACGTGAACATCAATTTGACTATAACGTCAAAGGACGCGTTAAAAACATCTACTCTGTCTATAAAAAAATGGAATCGCGTAACAAAGAGTTTGATGACATCTTTGATTTGTTAGCGTTGCGCGTGATCGTCTCAAGTGTGGAAGCTTGTTACAGCGCGATTGGCGTCATTCACAGCAAATGGACACCCATTCCAAATCGTTTCAAAGATTACATTGCGATGCCTAAGCCCAACATGTACCAATCCCTTCACACCTCTGTGATCGCGAATGGTAAGATCTATGAGATCCAAATCCGCACGAAAGATATGGACAGAATTGCGGAATACGGAATTGCAGCACACTGGGCCTATAAAGAAGACCAAAAAACAGGAATGACTGACATGGTCAGCCAAAAACTTAAATGGTATGGTGATCTTGTACGTTTTACGCAAGAAAGCGATGACGATGGCGAAGAGGTCTTAAACTTATTAAGAGACGATATTTTTCATTCGAATGTCTATGTCTTTACGCCCAATGGCGACATCATTGATTTGCCTAAAGGGGCGACGCCTTTAGATTTTGCCTTCCGCATTCATACCGAAGTCGGGTTAAAAAGTGTGGGCGCCATTGTCAATGGTAAAATTGTGCCTTTAGAATACAAGCTTCAAACGGGCGATATTGTCAACATGAAAACCAGTAAAAACAGTTTCGGTCCTAACGACAACTGGCTAAAACTTGTAAAAACAAGCAACGCTCGCTCAAAAATAAAAAATCACTTGAACAAGCAACGACGTGATGATCTGATTGAGATTGGTCGCGAAGAATTTCAAAAAGAAGTTCATACTCGCAAACAAGAAGTGCCTTTAAACGACAAAATCATCAGCGAACTATTCGCTCACAAAGGCATTCGTTCGGTCGATGATTTATATTATGAAATTGGTAAAAACACCATCTCTGTCAACATGAGCATCAACGCCTTAATTGGCGAGGAGAAATATTCGGAACAAGAACTCATTGATTCTATTAACCGTTCACGTAAACCCGAGGCCACATCCGAAGCCGATGTCATCGTCGAAGGCCTTGATAACCCTTCGATCAAGCTTGCCAATTGTTGTTCACCCATCCCAGGGGATTCAATTACAGGCTACATATCCAAAGGCAGCGGCATCGCTGTCCACCGGGTCGAATGCAACAATGTTAAAAACCTTGACCCAGCACGCACGATTGAAGTTCATTGGGGCAATAACACAGCGCCTTCTTATCTGGTGAATCTCAAACTATATGTGATGAACCGTGACAACATTTTAGCGGAAATCATCAATGCTGTAACCGCCTCCCGTGCGAAAGTCAATCAAGTAGCGGCCTCAAGTAATGTGCGTGGTGAGGGCAACGTCAAGTTAAAAGTGACAGTCAAAGATCGCTTTGAGCTAGAAAACTTGATTGCTAATCTTAACCGCATTCGTGACGTTTACAGTATTGAAAGGCAGATGAAATAGCATGAAAGTACTTGTTCAACGTGTCCTTAGTGCCCGCTGTGAGGTCACAGCACAGCCACCTGTTTCGATCGATGCAGGCTTGTTGCTTTATGTGTCTTTTAAACAAGGGGATACCTTAAAAGACGTCACTAAGATGGCAGGCAAAGTAGCCAAACTGCGGATTTTCTCTGACGCGGATGATAAGATGAACTTTTCGGTCATGGATGAAGGAAAAGCCATTTTAGCGATTTCACAGTTCACTTTAGAAGCCAATACAGAAAAAGGGCACCGACCATCGTTCACCAACGCGATGGCTCCTGATGAGGCACAAACCCTGTTTGAACACTTCGTGCATGCGTTAGCGTCCTTTGTCAACACCGTTAAAAAGGGCTTTTTTCAAGAACATATGAATATCATCTCTAACAATGACGGTCCAGTGACCGTTTTATTAGAAAGTCGGTGAACGTATGATTCGTCGTTTAGAAGAAACAGACCGTCACGCAGTACTCGATTTATTGTATGCTCATAAATCGCTAAACGTCTATTTGATTGCTGACATTGAACATTTAGGTTTTGTGGGACGTGGCCAATGGCGATACGGTGAATTTGTTGAGGGGAAACTCGTAGGCATTGCCAGTCAAAATCGGCGCCACGTCACATTTTATCAAGCTCACGATGACGTGAATCCCGCTTGGTTTGAGCTCATTAAAACGTGGGATTGTTATTTCATCAGCGGTGAGAAGCGTCTTTTGATGCAATTTAAAGAGGACTTTGATTGGCATTTAGACGATATGGTTTACACCTGTTCAAGTGACTTTGAGCGCGACGATTCCGTCGATTATTCGCTCATTCGTGAGTTGAAAACAGACGATGAGGCACGACGCATTTATCACTTTTTAACCTCAATTGAAGAGCTCTACAGTGTTCACGCCCAAACAGAAGAAGAGTATGTACAGTACCTAATGATGAACACGGGTGAACGTGGCACCACCGCGTTTATCGAGGATGAAGGACGTGTGGTAGCCAGTGCGTCTGCCGTTTTAGAGTCGACCGATCATGCGATGATTGTCGGTGTGGCGACCGACCCAAACGCAAGACGACATGGCTATGGCAAAACCCTCATGCATTATTTAATGGATGTTTACACCAACAAAAAAGACAAAACTGTCTGCCTTTATTACGATGACCCTCGCGCTGAAAAACTTTATTTACGTTACGGGTTTAAACCACTCACCGAATGGGTGATGTTAGTGAAAGGTATCGAATGAGACGCTATCCGATCATAGAAACAGAACGTTTAATTATAAGACTTATTCGAGCTTCCGACGCGCCTGCAGTGTTTGAATATGCTAAAATTCCGGGTGTGGGTGAAGATGCAGGATGGCTCACTCATACGTCTTTGAAACAAAGCAAACGCTTCATTCAAGATGTGCTGTTTAAACGCACCCCCCATGAACCAGGCCCTTTTGTGTTAACTCTAAAACCCTCGGATGCGCTCATTGGGGTCATTGAACTTCATACCTTTGTGGCGGGATTTAAAGCACAATTAGGGATGGTCATGCACCCTGATTTTCAACGCCAAGGTTTGATGTATGAAGCGACCCTCGCCATGCTTGTGTATGGCTTTGAACATCTTAACTTAAAGCGTATCAGTTATCACCACTTTCCTGATAATCTTGCCTCAAAAGCGTTGCGTGAGAAATTGCCGCTGCGTTATGAGGGTTTAGCACGTGCGCATTTTATGATGCCCGATGGCCGCTTAAAAGATTCTCATGTGAGCGCCATCACGAAGCAAGATTATGAAACCACCCAGGCCGCCTTTTTTAAAGAAGTCAAGCAGCGTATCACGATTGACTTCTAGGGCAGTATCACTTGACAGTAGCGCTAGACAAGGCTATAATTAATAAAACTAAATTCCGATGAAAAGCCTAGTAGTTAAGCCTTTCAATCCCAGCGAGCGACGATGGTGCAAGGTCGTATTTGAAGTTAACTTAAGACAGCTTTGAGGATTTTTCTCTTGCGAGAAAACGTCTCCCGCGTTAAGGGATTGAGGGCCGGTATTGAACCGGAACTAAGGTGGCACCGCGAGACAACTCGCCCTTAGATTTAAGGGCGTGTTTTTTTATTTATTGGAGGGAACCGTATGCAAAAACCTAAAGGCACGTTTGACATTATTGAAGACATTGGCTACTATCACTTAGTTGAAAAAACCATTCGTAAAATGACGAGACGTTTTAACGTTGAAGAGATTCGCACCCCGCATTTTGAAATGAGTGAACTGTTTCATCGTGGCGTAGGTGAAGACACCGATGTGGTGGGGAAAGAAACGTATCGTTTTGAAGATCGTGGCGGGCGTGACATCACCTTACGTCCAGAAGGGACCGCTGGTGTCGTGCGAGCGTTTATTGAAAATAAGCTTTATGCACGTCCTCAAAAAGTGCAAAAATATTATTACGTGGGTTCAATGTTTCGTTATGAACGTCCTCAAAAGGGACGGTTTCGTGAGTTTAATACGTTTGGGGTTGAAGCGTTTGGCTCGGCGCATCCAAAACTCGATGCCGAAATGATTGAGTTGGCGTATCGCTTAACGCACGCGTTAGGCATTCAACCTTTAGTCGTTCACTTAAATTCGCTGGGTGATTCTGAGAGTAAAGCCGCGTATAAAAAGCAATTACAAACCCATCTAAAACCACATTTAGAGCACTTGTGCGCCGATTGTCAAACGCGCTTTCAAACCAATCCTTTGCGCATTCTAGATTGTAAAGTAGACGCTCATCATGAAGTCATCCACTCAGCGCCTAAGCCCCTTGATGTTTTAACGGAAGAAGATCGTACGCACTTTGAGTTGGTGTGTCAACAACTCGACAGTCTAAACATCCCCTATCAGATTGATAACCGTTTAGTACGGGGCTTAGATTACTACACTCACACCGTGTTTGAACTCAAAACGACCGAGTCATTACTGGGCCAACAAAATACGCTTTGTGGGGGTGGCCGTTATAACCATTTGGTTGAAGCACTCGGAGGACCCAGCACGCCTGCGGTTGGCTTTGGGTTTGGTTTAGAAAGACTGATCGTCGCCTTAAAAGCCCAACAATCCACACCTTTAGAGTCAACCCTTGATGTCTACGTGGCGGCCTTAGGTGAGGAAGCTTTGCAAGCGACGCTTGCACTCAGTGCCCGATTAAGAAAACAACAACTTAAGGTTGATGGCAGTTTCGAAACGCAAAGTTTAAAAGCGCAGTTTAAACAAAGCGATCACTACCACGCCCGCTTTGTTTGTTTAATCGGAGAAGAAGAAGTCAAACAACAAAGCGTTACCATTAAAGACCAAAAAACCAAAGAAGAAGTTACCGTTAAACAGGCCCAAGCGGCGTTTTATATCATTGAAAAACTCACAGAAGATCAAACGTGCGTCGACTGTGAAGAGGGAGTCTAGATATGTACACACATCACAACAACGCACTGCGAATTGAACACGTCGGGCAACAGGTCCGTCTGAAAGGGTTTGTGGCTAAAAAACGTGATCTAGGCACGCTTGTCTTTATCGATTTGCGTGACCAAGAAGGCATCACGCAACTCGCCTTTGATGAAACCAATGACTTACGTTCCATCACCCTTGGCATTAAGCATGAGTTTGTTTTAGAGGTTCAAGGCGTGGTCAGAGAGCGCTCAAGTAAAAATCCAGATTTACCGACCGGAGACATTGAAATCGATGTCCAACGATTAGAGGTTTTAGCGCAAGCTAAAACGCCACCCATGTTGATTCAAGATGACACCGATGCGCTTGAAGACACCAGATTAAAATACCGCTATTTAGATTTGCGCAGACCTTACCTGCAAAAAATGTTCCGTTTACGTCATCACATAACGTCTGAAGTCAGAACGTTTTTAAATCAGGAAAAGTTCATGGAGTTTGAAACCCCAATTCTAACGAAATCAACCCCTGAAGGGGCTAGAGATTATGTCGTACCTTCAAGACTTCATGAAAAACACTTTTATGCGCTTCCTCAATCCCCACAGATTTTTAAACAACTGTTAATGATCAGTGGGTTTGAAAAGTATTATCAAATCGCTAAGTGTTTTCGTGATGAAGACTTACGCAGTGATCGCCAACCAGAGTTTACACAGATCGACATCGAAATGAGTTTTGTGAGTCAAGAAGACGTGTTACAAGTCAGCGAACGTATGATCAAACATGTCATGAAAGAAGTCAAAGGTCTGACGCTAGAAGAACCCTTCCCAAGACTCACCTATGACGAGGCGATGCGTCGCTTTGGTTCCGATAAACCAGACACCCGCTTTGGATTGGAACTTGTTCATTTAAATGAGGTGTTCAAACAAACGACGTTTGGTGTGTTTTCATCGGTTTTAGCCTCTAAAGGCCATCTTGAAGGCATCACGGTCAAAGGTGGGGCACGCGCGTTAAGTCGTAAAGCCATCGACGGTCTCACGGACGTGGCTAAACGCTATGGGGCTAAAGGGTTAGCGTTTGTTAAATGGGATGGTCAGCTAAGTGGCTCATTGGCCAAGTTTTTACAAGCAGAAGAGCTGTCCGCTTTACAAGCGAAAGCGGACTTTCAAGAGGGCGACGTCTTGCTAATTGTCGCGGATCAACCAAAGATTGCTTATGACGCGATGGGTCATGTCCGCTTAGCGATCGCAAAACAACTCAATCTTGTCGACGATAGCGTGTTTGATTTTACATGGATCATCGATTGGCCAATGTTTGAATACGACCAGGAAGATGAACGTTATTATGCGCTTCATCACCCCTTTACACGTGTCAAACAAGAACATCAAGCACAGATGTTAGAAACGCCTGACTCAGCTTTAGCAAACGCGTATGATTTAGTCGTTCAAGGGCAGGAGTTAGGCGGCGGTTCATTAAGAATTCATGAACCGTTGTTGCAGGCGAGCGTCTTTAATATTTTAGGCTTGTCTGAAGCTGAACAAAACACAAAGTTCGGGTTCTTAAAAGAAGCGTTAACCTATGGGGCGCCGCCGCATGGCGGGATTGCGTTTGGGCTCGATCGTTTGGTGATGTTGCTGGGGGGGACGAAGAACATTCGTGATGTGATTTTATTCCCTAAAACGACCAGTGCGCAGTGTTTGATGACAGAAGCCCCATCAACGCTCGATGAGGTCACGTTGCGTGCACTTAAACTTAAGTCATAACATGCTATAATAACGCTAAGGAGTGATTTTATGGCCAAAGAAAAACCGTTTTTGAGTGATAAAGTATTAAACCGTGCTCTGAAAATTATGGCATTACTGATTTCATTGCTCGTATTTGTGTATCTATTAACGTTGTTTTCAAACTTTTTTACGATCTTTGCCAGAGCCTTTAGAGTCGTCTTGGTGCCGTTGCTTGTCGCATGGCTACTGTCGTTGATATTGTATCCAGCGATGCGCTTGTTAGAAAAACAAGGCATCCGTCCAAGACCCATTGCGGTCGGCATCGTGTTTACGTTGTTTTTAGCGTTTATGGCTGGATTTAGTTGGTTGATTTTACCCCCATTATCACGTGAATTCAATTATTTCTTTGAAAACGACTATCCGTTGATTGTGCAATACTTTAGCGGCCCGTTTCGGGATCAGTTTTTGTTTGGTGAAGCGGTCTATGAGTTCTTTTTAGAAAATCTACTGGCAAGTAATGTATTCATTCAAGCGATTGAAGGTTTGATGACAACGGTTGGACAACTTTTACCTAATACCTTAGTGGGGTCAATCACCTATTTTATCGTCTTGCCGATTTTGTTGTTGTTTTATCTACTGGATTATGAGAATGTCAATCATACCCTCACGAACCTTTGGCCTAAACGTCAAGGCAAGCAACTGAGTGTGTTAGGTGGACGATTGAACACGACAGTGGGAGCTTACATTCGTGGGCAATTGTTATTGATGCTTTCGTTTGGGGCGGTTTCAACGATTTTATTTCGGGTGATGGGGCTTGAGTATTATTACTTCTTTGGGTTGTTGGTAGGACTGCTCACCGTCATTCCTTACTTTGGCGTCCTGATTGCGATGTTGCCTGTGGCGCTTTACACCTTAGTCTCGCCCCAAGGGCCAAATCCTTTTGTGATTTTAGGGATGCATGTTGTGTTACAGTTTATTGAAGCCAATGTGTTCCAACCCATCATCATTGGTCAACAAATCAAACTCCATCCCATGCTCATCATCTTGTCTATATTATTCTTTGGTAGTTTATTTGGCATCGTCGGTATTTTATTCGCAGCGCCTTTAGCAGCGACGACACGCGTCTTAATTACGTTCTTCTTAGAACAACGCGAGGACGCAAAAGAGCGCATTCGTTTATTTAAAGAAGAGGCTGAGGCTGACGCTTCGTGAAAATTATCACCCTTTGGCATGCCCGTTTATCTTTGAGCATTGTGCTGACTTTTTTTGTGATTCCGATCACCTTTGTGCTCTCTTACGCGTTTGAACACCTGGTCGTCATCACCCCGCTACGTGTGTTCTTAGTGGGGGGCGTTTCGATGCTCGTCGCTGGCTTCATCTTTAGCGTAATCTTGTATGTGCGCTACCCACGATGGTCTAAACAATTAAAACTAAACTACCGTAAAGAGTACGCTTGGACCTTTTTGGTGACAGGGTTTGGACTTGTAGGAACGTTTTTAATGTTGGACGCGTTCTTGCCGGTAACAGACTACTTTTTATTAATCATTATTCCCTTAGTCATTATTTTTTACTACGGACTCTATCAAGTGGGTAAAGCCATTTATAAGGTGCCGTTGTTCATGAGGAATGAATCATGAGTTTTAGACGATTATTGCCTTTGGTAGAACTTGAAGGTATGCAAAAAATAACGCAAGCCCACGTCCTCGTGATAGGCTGTGGGGGCGTTGGTTCTTATGTCGTAGAAGCGCTGATTCGCTCAGGTGTAGGGACGCTGACTCTGGTCGATCCTGATGTGGTGGATGCGTGCAACTTGAACCGTCAGTTGATGGCCTTTGAAGAGACGATCGGGGAACCTAAAGTCACTTGGCTCGCTGACCACGCCAAAAAGATTAATCCTAATATAACGGTGCATACCCATCAACTTCGCTACGACGAGACCACGAAAGCAACCCTTTTAAATCAACCGTATCATTTCATCGTCGATGCGATTGACCAAGTCCGTCAAAAACAAGATTTGATTGAAGAAGCCTTAGCGAGAGACATTCCCTTTATCAGTGTGCTTGGTCAAGGCAATCGGTTGAGTGCACAGGGACTTAAAATCTGTCGTTTAGATCAAACGTATCAAGATCCAATTGCACGAAAGCTCAGACATCATTTCCGTCATCATCCAAAGCGTAAAGCGATTCGTGTCGTTTTTAATGAACATGCTCACGAAGTGGAAACGGCGGGACGAGGCTGTGTCGCCTCTAGTATTTTTGCGCCTGCAAGTGCGGGACTGATGGCCGCAAGTGTGGCCATCCAACATATTATAGGACGTGATATCACATGAAAAAAGTACTCTTCGGTGGCGGTTGTTTTTGGGGCGTTGAAGCCTATTTTAAACTCGTCGAAGGCGTCAAAGAAACGTCTGTGGGTTACGCAGATGGGCCTTTTCCAACCCCCTCGTATGAACAAGTATGTGCTGCAAGTGGTCATGTTGAAGCGGTGGAAGTGACCTACGATGAGACTCAACTTTCATTTACGGCGCTTTTAGAACATTATTTTAATATTGTTGATCCGACCACCGTCAATCGACAAGGCCCTGATATTGGGCGTCAATATCGGAGTGGTTTTTATAACCTTAGCGAGGATGAAGTCGCGCAGCTTGAAGGGTTTATTCGTCAAAAACAGCCAGCGTACCGCAAACCGATCGTGATCGAAATTAAAGACGGGGTGCGCTATGATTTGGCTGAACCTTATCATCAAGATTATTTAGCTAAAAACCCCCAGGGTTATTGCCATGTCAACTTAGGCAGTGTCAAGAACGTGGGCCGCAAACGATGAAACGGCAATCCTATCTATCGTGGGATGATTATTTCATGGGGGTTGCTTTACTTTCTGCGCAACGATCTAAAGATCCCAACACACAAGTTGGGGCGTGTTTAGTCAATGAAGCCAAGCGCATTGTCGGCATCGGTTATAACGGATTACCTACCGGACTTGATGACAATCTTTATCCATGGCAAAATGAAGGCGATTTTTTAAACACTAAGTACCCTTATGTGGTGCATGCGGAGCCGAATGCGATTTTAAATAGTACCACCTCTTTACAAGGGGCGACGCTTTATGTGACGTTGTTTCCATGTCATGAATGTTCTAAACTGATCATTCAAAGTGGTGTCAAAGAAATCGTATTCATTGAAGATAAGTATCAAGAACTGGCTTCTTTTGTGGCCTCTAAACGGATGTTACAAGACGCGAATGTCGCCTTGAGAAAGCTCCCACCGTTGCGGGTGGTGTGTGACCGTGAAACAACGTAAGTGGCTTTTGGCAGGGATTGTTTGGTTAGGGTTCATCTATCTATTTACGATGTTTATTTTAGTGCATCGCATCGATTATCGGCTCAGTGCGCCAGGCAACATTGAACCCATCGACTCCTTCATCCAGTTTGATGTGGACACGGAAGACGTGCCACAATATTTTGCTGTGTATGTGATGTCGATCGATCGTCCCACCATTTTTCAGTTTATCTTGGCGCAGTTTATGCCCTATGTGCGTGTGGAACCACTGCCAGAAAGCGTCCGTGGTATTTCCACCCCTGATCAGTTCAGGAGTGGCCAAATTGCCCGTAATACCGCCATCGATGCGTCCATCATAACCGTGTTTGAGTCGTTAGGATTGCCGATCACTTACGAAGAGCATTATCTGGTGTCTTTGATTTATAATTTTATCTCAGAGCCACGTTTAAACATTGGTGACCGGATTTTGACGGTCAACGGCTTCGACGATATTTTTGAAGGCATCGCCTTAACCGAATGTGGTGACGAGGCTGCATTTGAAGTGTTAACACGGGCCGGCGAACGACGGACCTTTATGATTGAGCGGCAAGCACAAGAAAATTGTCGTTTTGGCTTGGTGATCAGTCGATACTATGACATCACTGCGCTAGGGCTCACTTTTGAGGTGAGAGAAAACTTAGTCGGTGGCCCTAGCAGCGGGTTAATGCAGACGCTTTATGTTTATGACTTATTGAGTGAGCAAGGGCTGAGTCGTGATCTCATCGTCGCAGGCACAGGCACCATCATGATTGATGGCCGTGTGGGCAGTGTGGGTGGGATTGAGCAAAAGATTTACACCGCTTATTTAGATGAAGTGGATGTGTTCTTTGTGCCACAAGGCGCAAATTACGAGCAAGCACGGGCGGTCTATGATCGTTTGGACAAGCCTTCGTTTGAGTTGATTCCTGTTGAAACATTTCAAGAAGCGTTAGATGCCTTAAGCGCACGGGCAGGTGATGGCTCATGATGACTTGGCTTAAGCGTCTTCAGCGAATCTTGATTGGTCTGTTGATCTTTTTACCTTGGTATGCGGTTTTCATCAATTTGATCTTGATCGATATTCGACGCGTCGAACTATATGGTTATGGCCTTTTATTAGGGTTCGTCTTACAACTCGTGCTCACCTACCATATGATCATCGTCAGACCCACCCCCTTACGCTATAAGAAACTGGCTTTAGGGTGTCTACTTGGGTTGATTGTGATTGGCAGTTTTTTTGTTCATTACTTACCACTTAGATTACTTTGAAGGAGCTTTATTGTGAAAACTCATACGCTTTCAACACTCATTGTTATAGGCCTTATTATGTTCGATCAATGGACCAAATGGTTAGCGCAAGTCACCTTGCAAGGTCAAGCTGCGATCGAGCTTATTCCATCGTTTTTATATTTGCGCTATCACATTAACCCTGGTGCAGCTTGGGGGTTGTTAGAAGGCCAATTTGTCTTCTTTGTTTTGATCACGTTGGTGGCGCTCGCGGTGTTTATTTACTGGGCGAAAGACAATGCGTTTAAAACAAAACCGTTTTATTCCATCGCCTTGGTGTTGCTTATTGCTGGCACCATTGGAAACTTTATTGATCGTGTGCGTTTTCGTTATGTGATTGATTTTATTGATGTCTATATTTTTACTTATGATTTTCCCATCTTTAATGTGGCGGATATGGCGTTAACAATTGGTGTGGCGCTCTTTGCAATTGATTTGGTGTTTTTTGATAAACGGAGGAATAGTCATGGTGCATGAGTTTAAAATGACCACTGAAGAAGCCTTAGAGCGATTGGATAAAACGTTGATGCATCATTTTGAGGAGACTAGAACCACCATTCAACGATGGATTGAGGAGGGTTATGTTCGTGTCAACCATTCAGTCCAAACCAAAGCTTCTTATAAGGTCAAAGTCGATGATGTCATCGAGCTTTCGGTGCCTGAAGCGAAACCATTAACGTTGACACCCGCCAACATTCCCCTTGACTGTGTTTTTGAAGACGAACATATCCTCATCATTAATAAACCGGCAGGGCTCATCGTTCACCCGACCCCGACCACCAAAGAAAACACGCTCGTGCATGCGCTTTTAGCGCTGCCGATTGACTGGGGCGTCTTTGGCGAAACCTTAAGACCAGGCATCGTGCATCGCATTGATAAAGATACGAGTGGGCTACTTGTCGTGGCTAAAACAAAACCTGCGCTCCTTTCGCTTCAAGCAATGCTCAAAAAGCGTACGTTAAAACGCGAATACTTGGCGCTTGTTGAAGGTGTGATTACGCATGAAAAAGGCACCATTGATGCACCCATTGGGCGTCATCCTAAAAAACGCCAGCAAATGTCAGTCGTGGCCGATGGCAAAGAGGCCATCACCCATTTTGAGGTGCTCGAACGATTAGCAGAGCACACCTTAGTCCGCTGTCAGTTAGAGTCCGGTCGCACCCACCAAATTCGTGTGCACATGCAATACATTGGGCATCCTGTCTATGGGGATCCTTTATATGGTTTTCGTAAACATGTGTTGGATTCAGGCCAAATGCTTCATGCTAAGCGGCTAACACTCGAACATCCCATCACTCATGAAACTCTGAGCGTCGAAGCGCCACTCCCTGAAGAGTTTGAAAACGTTTTAGCCACATTACGGAACGCATAACCCTTAAAAGAGCTTATCTAGGCTCTTTTTTTAATGACTTGACTTTTGGTTTTGGCCAGTCAAAATTCTTCGGCGCAGGGAAATCGCCTTGTGCTTAGCTTCAAAAATTTTCATTTTTCTTTCATCGCTTTCGCTTTTTTATACATGCTATAATGGCAAAAAAAGAGGAGGTGAGGCGGGTGAATCCTAGGCAATCAAAACGGGACATTTTGTGCTTTGATTTGAAAAGCTTTTATGCGTCTGTTGAATGCGCCATGCGTGGGCTCGACCCGTTTAAGACCCCTCTTGTGGTCGCCGATCCAGGGCGTGGCGGTGGCTCGATTATTTTAGCGGTCAGTCCTTTTTTAAAAGCGCAAGGCATTCCGGGACGGTTGCGGGTTTTTGAACTGCCGCGTGTGCCACATTTGATTATGGCCAAACCGCGGATGAAAGAGTATTTGCGGGTATCCAGTGACATCATCGCCATTTATTTAAGGTTCGTGTCAGCAGAAGACTTGCATATTTACTCCGTCGATGAAGCTTTTTTAGATGTCACTGATTACCTCACCTATTATGGCTGTGATGCGCATACCTTAGCCCAACGAATTAAAAAAACCATTCTTGAAGAGACAAAGATTCCAGCCACGTGTGGCATTGGCGATAATTTACTTCTAAGTAAACTCGCCCTCGATTTAGAAAGCAAAACTGCGGCTACAGGCATTGCGGAGTGGCGCGTGGGTGATGTCCCAACAAAAGTATGGCCCATTACGCCATTATCGTCTTTTTGGGGCATTGGTCACCGGATGGAAAAGCGCCTCAATCAGCTTGGATTATTTAGCATTGGTGACATCGCCAAAGCCGACCGGAAAGTCTTAAAGCGGCAATTTGGTATTTTAGGCGAAGAACTCTATTTTCATGCGCACGGCATCGATGAGAGTAGAATTTGTGAAAAACATCAAGACATCCGCCCGATGAAAAGCGTTGGGGTAGGACAAACGTTGTTTCGTGACTATCATGGGAGTGACGTCTTCGTGGTACTCTTGGAGATGGCTGACGAGGTCGCAGAACGCTTGCGTTATGTGCATCAAGAAGCACGCGTCATTCATTTCGCGGTGGGCTATTCTAAAGCGTATGGTGGGGGCTTTTCAAGACAGTTGAGTCTCCCCTTTCCCACCAGTGATCCTGAAATTATTCTTATGGCATGTCTTGATTTGATGGCGCAACATTATCTAGATTTACCCATACGTCGGTTGAGCATTCGGGCGACACAGTTAAGTTTATATCAGCCATTTGAACAAATGACGCTCTTTGATGCGCGTCATGAAAAAGCGAAACGTCATGCCTTGTATACGGCCATTGATCGTGTGAAAGCACGCTTTGGGAAGCAAAGCGTCTTGCGCTTAAGTTCGTATTTCGATGAAGGGACTGCACGTTTGCGGAGTACCTTGATTGGCGGTCATCATGGCTGAAGCTTATCATGACCGTAAGATGCTTAAGTGGTTACCCTTTCAAGCCTTACCAGAACAAGGCGGCTATTTACATAAAGTCTTTAATCAATTAGAAAAAGAGCCTATGCCAGACTTATGTGACGACCAACTTGCATGGTTAAATTGTCGCTTTAATGAAGCGTTTGCACGCCAAGAGGAAGTGGTAATCACTTACTTTGATGATGATCAACGTTTGAAATATAAGGGCGTGATTCAAGGCTTTGACCCTGTTTTTAAAGTGTTTATGCTAGGGCAGCAAACCTTGCAAATGACGTATGTCATTGATATCAGTGAATAAGTGGGTAAATCGTTTACATTTTTTAAAGGATGGCGTATAATTTAAGTAGTAAATTTAGAGGAGGATACCATGAAGAAATTGTTGTTGTTTATTGCTGCTTTAAGTCTTGCGTTTACGCTCGCGGCTTGTGGCGGTGCAGAAACATTTGAAATTGCCATGATTACCGATGCTGGCGACATCGATGATGAGTCATTCAACCAAGGTACATGGGAAGGTATTGTCGCGTTTGCCGAAGAGAACGATAAGACCTATGCGTATTATCGTCCGGCAGAAATCTCAGATGCAGCTTATCTGAATGCGATTGACTTAGCCATCAGTGCAGGTGCACGCATCGTCATCACTCCAGGCTTCTTATTTATGGCGGCGATTGGTGAAGCGCAAGCCCTTCATCCTGATGTTAAGTTCGTATTGATCGATGCTGTCCCTACAGGCGGAACTGGTGAAAATACTGTTTCGATTCTGTTTGCTGAGCATGAGTCTGGCTTCCTAGCTGGCTATGCGGCGGTTCGTGATGGCTACCGTGACTTAGGCTTTATGGGCGGAATTGCCGTACCAGCCGTGGTTCGCTTTGGTATTGGCTTCATCGCTGGCGTTTATTACGCGGCCGACGAACTTAATGTGACCGGGGATATTAACTTCCCAAATAATCGCTTTGCTTATTTAGGTAACTTTGATGCGTCAGACGCTCACCGTACCCGTGCACTTTCATGGTTCGAAGGTGGCACTGAACTCATCTTCGTTGCAGCCGGAGGCGCAGGTTCATCGGTTATGTCAGCCGCTGAAGCGCGCGATGGCGCTAAAGTCATTGGCGTTGACGTTGACCAAGGTCCACTCAGTGAAACCGTCATTACTAGTGCCATGAAAGACTTAGCAAGTGCGGTCGATCAAATGTTAACAGCGTTCTTTGCAGACGAGTTCCCAGGGGGCCAAGTCTTGACCTTAGACGCTAGCAACAATGGTGTCGCGTTACCAGACGATTTCTCACGTTTTGACAGCTTTACTCAAGCACAATATCAAACCATTTTCAACCGTTTAGCGAGTGGGGACATTGATGTTCCATCATCGTATGCTGAATTAGTTACTTTCTTAGAAGGCTTAGGTCTCGATGATTTATTAGAAATCACAGAAGAGACAACATCTTAGATTAATTCACACATGCTTTTAAAAAAGGAAAGGAGACTTTCCTTTTTTAAAAGCTATTTAAGGGGTGCATCGTATGAGTTTAGTTATTGATATGCGCAACATAACAAAGGAGTTTCCTGGTATTAAAGCCAATGACCAGGTCAATTTACAGCTTAAAGAAGGCGAAATTCATGCCTTGCTTGGCGAAAATGGCGCAGGAAAAAGTACCTTGATGTCGGTGCTTTTTGGACTGTATCAACCTGAAGAAGGGGAGATTTTTGTCCGTGGCAAAGCGGTGGCGATTAAAAATCCTAATGATGCGAATGAACTTGGCATTGGCATGGTCCATCAACACTTTAAGTTGGTCGATAATTTCACCGTTTTACAAAACATTATTTTAGGCTATGAAGATGTCGTAAAAGGGTTTCTAAAATACGATGAGGCAAGAAAAAAAGTGATTGCGCTTAGTGAACAGTACAAGTTAAAGATTAATCCTGATGCAAAAATCTCCGATATTTCAGTGGGCCAACAACAGCGTGTTGAAATCTTAAAGATGTTATACCGTGATTCTGAGATTCTCATTTTTGATGAACCTACCGCGGTGTTAACACCACAAGAAATCAGCGAGCTCATGAAAATCATGAAAAGACTAGTGAGTGAAGGCAAATCGATTGTCTTAATCACCCACAAGCTTAAGGAAATTCGTGAAGTGGCGGATCGGTGCACGATTTTAAGAAAAGGTAAGTACATTGATACGGTGGTTGTCAATGACGTCACAAACGAACTTTTAGCAGAGAAAATGGTAGGGCGTAAAGTCTTTTTTGATTTAGATAAAAAACCAGCCCAACCAAAAGAGGTTGCGCTAGAGGTTCATGGACTAACACTCGATGAACCATTGACTAAACAAGAACGCGTAAAAGATGTGTCTTTTGCCTTACGTAAAGGTGAAATATTAACCATTGCTGGGATTGAAGGTAATGGCCAAACGGAGCTCATCTATGGCATTACTGGTTTAAAACCATTAAAAGCAGGAAGCGTCTTTTTAGAGGGTAAAGATGTCTCTAAACACACCATTCGTCAGCGTAACTTAGCCGGTCTTGCGCACATTCCAGAAGACCGTCAAAAGTTTGGGTTAGTCCTGGATTTCAATTTAGAAAACAATATGATTTTACATCAGTATTTCCAAGCGCCTTTTCATAAGCGTGGCTTCTTTAATTTCGAAGAAATCCGGGCGTATGCCGATAAACTCATTACTAAATATGATGTTAGAAGCAGTAAGGGTCCCGATACGCTTGCACGGAGCATGAGTGGAGGGAATCAACAAAAAGCGATTTTAGGTCGCGAAATTGAACGCAATACCAATGTGGTGATTGCGGTTCAACCCACTCGTGGTTTAGATGTTGGTGCGATCGAATTCATTCATAAAGAATTGTTAAAACTCCGTGATGAAGGGAAAGCTATTTTGCTGATATCCCTCGAACTAGATGAAGTGATGAACTTAAGTGATCGGATATTGGTCATGTATGAAGGTGAACTTGTTGGGGAGTTTGACCCAGAAGTCACCACGCAAAACGAATTAGGTCTTTACATGTCAGGTTCTAAGCGGAAGGAGGTTTCGTGATGAAAAGCGGGAGAAACTTATATCAAACATTGCTTAAAAAAATCGCTGAAAAACCTTCTTCAATCAGCATTATATCGAGTATTATAGCGATCATTGGGGGCTTAATTGTTGGCTTTATTGTCATGTTAGCGATTGATCCATCTAGAGCGCTTATCGGCCTTTCAACCATTTTAACGGGGTTCACCCGTGAAGGCGCACGCAGTTTAGGGAATACCGTTTATTTTTCTGTTCCTATCATTTTGACGGGCATCAGTGTGGCGTTTGCGTTTCGTACAGGTCTCTTTAACATTGGAGCGACGGGACAACTCACAATGGGGGCCTTTGTAGCCGTGTATGTAGGCATTCATTGGACATTTTTAGGTCCTTTACACTGGGTCGTTGCGGTCCTTGCAGGCATGCTCGGTGGCGCGGTTTGGGGGGCCATCCCAGGCTTTTTGAAAGCGTATCGAAATGTGAATGAAGTCGTGGCATCAATCATGCTTAATTACATTGCGATGTATCTCGTGATTTTATTGATCCGACGGACCATCTTCAACCAACAGTTTGCGCGTGCCTTTGGGCCAGCGCCCTCCGCGATGCTGCCAAGACTTTCGCAGCTGATTACGACACACCGCTCAAGTTTAAATGTGGGCATAATCATCGCAATTCTCGTGGTTATTATTACCCACATTATCTTAAACAAAACCACCTTTGGTTTTGAATTGAGAAGTGTTGGGTTTAACCGTGATGCGGCGCGTTATGCTGGTATGAACGAAAAACGTAACATTGTTTTAGCGATGACCATATCAGGAGCTATTGCTGGTATTGCTGGCGCGATGATGTATCTTATACCAGGGCGGTTTTTAACCATTGAAACGCACTTGATTCAAGAAGGATTCACTGGCATTGCTATTAGTTTATTGGGCCTTAGTGCGCCCATTGGGGTATTCTTTGCAGGACTCTTTTATGGCGCCTTGGAGATTGGAGGATTTTATCTTCAAGCGACCACGCGCTTTGTCCCCCAGCTCATAGAAATCATTATCGCAGTCATCATTTACTTTAGTGCGTTAGCATTGTTCTTCCAAAAAGTGGTCGCTAACTATCTACGTCGAAAAACCAAAGAAGATATTGAACTTGTCTCTGGAGGTGATCTCGTATGAGTCAATGGATTAATGTCATCTATTTCCTAATTCCACTCATCATCGCCTCCGCAGTTCCACTCAGTTTAGTTGCACTAGGTGGACTTTTCAGTGAAAGTACAGGGGTCATTAACATCGCCCTAGAAGGCATCATGGTCATGGGTGGTTTTATTGGCATTATTGTGATGCGTGTGTTGTTGCAAAACGGTACCTTATCGCTACAAACCATTGCGTTTATCGGGTTGTTTGTGGGTGCTTTAGCCGGGGGTGCCTATGCGTTCTTACATGCCTTTGCAGCGATTAATATGCGAAGTAATCAGATCATCTCAGCGACAGCACTCAATATGTTTGCGCCTGCGCTGAGTGTCTTCATGGCACGCATTTACTTCGGGACAAGTAATGTAAACTTAGGTGGAAACTATCTCATTCGTTCTGTTCCCATTCTTAGTGATATTCCCATTCTTGGACCCCTATTTTTCACCAACGCGTTTTTATCTACCTACATTGGCATCGTCATCTTCATGGTGGCGATTACCGTGCTTTATAAAACTCGTTTAGGCTTGCGTTTAAGAAGCTGTGGCGAAAATCCTCATGCGGCGGATTCGCTCGGGATTAACATCTACAAAATTCGTTACATCGGTGTCATTATCTCAGGTGCCTTAGCGGGCATGGGCGGGGTCATCTTTGTTTTATCTTTTGCGACTCGTTTTAGTGGGACCGTTATTGGGTTTGGTTTCTTGGCGCTTGCGGTCATGATTTTCGGCCAATGGAATCCTAAAAAAATTGTCTTAGCGGCGCTATTCTTTGCGACCATTCGCGTCATCGCAAGTGCTTACACAGGCATTCCGGGCATCAGAGATTTACAACTACCTTCAGAAATCTACAACATGTTACCCTATGTCGCAACGTTAGTCGTTTTAGCCTTTGCGTCAAAAAATTCTCGTGCACCTAAAGCCATTGGCGAACCGTTTGATCAAGGAAAACGTTGACGATGCAGCCTTCGCAAACAAAAGAAGCACGCTATCAAGCGATTGCTTTCGCGGTTGCCCGGAGAATTAAAGATAAAGAGCTCGTGCCTGGTGATAAGTTAAGAGGCCGCAGTGTTCTTGCGGCAGAGTATCAGGTTTCGAGTGAAACCGTACGTAAAGCTTTAAACTTACTTGCTCAAGCGAATGTTGTCAATGTGATCGAGCGCAGTGGTGTCTATGTTAAATCGGTTGAAGCAGCTGAGCAATACATCAACGATTACATGGCTAAAGAAGCCGAACAAGGCTTACTATTAGAACTTGAAAACGCGTTAAAAAATCATAAAAAGCAGTTAAAAAGTTTAGAAAATAAGATTCAAAAACTGATTCGTTCACGAAAACAAGCGGTGTTTCCTTTCGAGTATTTTGCGATGACGCTGACGGCAAACAGCCCGTTTCATCTAAAAACATTAAAAGAAGCCAATTTAAAAGCACATTTTGGGGGCTTAGTCATCGCCGTAGATACGATTGAGGGATTTTTACAAAACCCCTCGCCTGACACAAGGTTACAAGCTGGCATGGTCTTGTACATTCTTGGTGATAAATCGGTGCAAGAACAATCAAAAAAATATGAGTAGGCTCATACTTAAAACGTCGCTATTTGAAAATAGCGACTTTTTTTTCATGTTGTAAGTGTCTTATTTTACAAACTGACAACTTTATGGTATCATTCGGGTTGTAAGAAATCAAAAAAAGGAGTGAATCATTTATGAAATCTTTATTCAAGAAACTTACATTAATTGCTGTAGCGATTATCGCTGTGGTTACTTTAAGCGCCTGTGAAGAGGCCGATGAAATTGTCTTTGGTCAAGGTGACTGGGACAGTAATGCCTTTCATGATGAAGTTGCACGCTTTATTATAGAAAACGGTTTTGGTATTTCAACTCGATCCATTACGAGTGATACCGCTGTGACCATTCAAGCCTTGCGTTCAGGCGACCTCGATGCCTCAATGGAAATTTGGTCAGATAATATTCCTTCATATCGAGATGACCTAGCTGCTGGAGATTACAATTTCTTAAGCGTAAATTTTGATGACAACGCACAGGGTTTATACATTCCTCGATTTGTTTATGAAGCAAATCCAGGACTTAGAAGTGTTCAAGACTTACCAGACTATGTTCACTTATTCCCGCATCCTGAAATCGACGATATGGGAATCATCTACGGTGGACCAGAAGGATGGGCAGCTACCGCCTTCTTGCAGTTGAAAATGGAAGCTTATGGTTTAGATGAGTACTTTGAGTTTAGAACCATTGACTCGAACGCCATTTTGTCGGCTACCATTGCTGATGCCTTCCGTAACGAAGAACCTTGGGTTGGTTACAACTGGGAGCCAACATGGGTTATGGGTATCTATGATTTAGTGTTGCTTGAAGATTCTGAATTTTCAACCGAAGACTTTGAAATTGGTGTTGGCGCTTTCCCAAGTGTTAGTGTAGACGTTGTTGTCACACCAGACTTTGAAGATCGCTTCCCTGAAGTGTATGCCTTCTTAAGCCAATACGAAACGAGTTCAGAGTTAACTTCTGAAGCACTAGGCTACATGATTGATAATGAAGTAGAAGCGGACGCAGCTGCGTTATGGTTCCTAGATAATCATCGTGATATGTGGACTGCTTGGTTGTCAGATGACGTTGCACAACTCGTACTCGATGCCCTTGATGACGCTTTACAATAAAAAGATAATCAAACATTAAATGAAAGTGTAGCGCAATGCGCTACCTTTCTTCTTTAGAAAGGAGCACTATTAATGATTACTTTTCCTGATCAACTCGTGTTTCGAATTAGTCAGATAATAGATGTGGGCGTCGATTGGGTGCTCGATAATTTCCGTGGTTTCTTTCGAGGCTTTGCATCTTTCATTAACACATTATTTAATATTTTCGATACCATCTTCAGCAATATTCCTTGGTGGGCTTACATCATTATTTTGGTTATTGCTGGATGGCGTTTATACAACATTAAAGTTGGTGTTGGCTTAGGGACTATGCTATTTGCGATTGGCATGTTTGGTCTTTGGGATGAAATGATTTACACACTGGTCATTATTTTCATCAGTGTAACCGCTAGTTTAGTGATTGGGCTACCTTCGGGGATAGCAATGGCTAAATCTTCGTCATTTGAGCGGGTGCTTAAACCGATTCTAGATGGGATGCAGACGATGCCAGCCTTTGTCTACTTGATTCCGGCCGTCATGCTCTTTGGACTTGGACGTGTTCCAGCCGTGATCGCCACAGCTATTTACGCGATTCCACCACTCATTCGATTAACGTATCTTGGCATCACAAATGTCGATTCTGAAGTCGTTGAAGCCGGTAAATCTTTTGGCTCTACAGGCTCACAAATGTTGTTTAAAATTGAGTTGCCTCAAGCCATATCGACCATCATGACTGGGGTAAACCAAACGACCATGATGGCGATGGCGATGGTTGTTATTGCTTCCATGATTGGTGCGGATGGCTTAGGTGCACAAGTTCTCATCTCCATTCGTCGTTTAGAAGTCGGACAAGGGTTCCAAGCAGGTTTAGCGATTGTTTTTCTAGCCATCATTCTTGACCGTGTCTTCCAAGGGTTCGCCAAACGCTATGAAAGGACGGTAGAGGTAGATGGCTAAACATGTCGTAGTAGAAAACTTAAGTGTTGTATTTGGTAATCCTAAAGCGCAGAAGGCGGCTTTAAAGTTGATTGATGATGGTAAAACGCCAGCTGAAATTCGTAAAGAAACCGGCGCGACCGTAGCCAATAAGAATGTTAACTTTGACATTCAACCCGATGAGTTATTTGTCATCGTGGGACTTTCTGGGAGTGGTAAAAGTACCTTTATCCGCACCTTGAATCTCTTAAACACACCCACTCGTGGCGATATTAAGATTAACGGTGAGAGTTTACTTGATTTAACAAAAGACGAATTGCGCGAGTATCGCCGTAAAGACGTATCCATGGTCTTTCAGCACTTTGGCTTGTTATCTCACAGAACCGTCCTTGAAAACGTTGAATACCCCTTAGAAATACAGGGAATTGATAAAGAAGAACGCCGTAAAAAATCATTTGAGGCGATTGAACAAGTTGGTTTAAAGGGTTGGGCAAACAGCATGCCCTCAGAACTCTCTGGTGGAATGCGTCAGCGAGTGGGGCTTGCACGTGCGTTGGTCAATGATCCTGAGCTCTTACTTATGGATGAACCGTACAGTGCCTTAGATCCTTTGATTCGTCGTGAAATGCAAAATGAACTCCTTAATCTCGACGATAGTTTTGAACGTACCATTGTATTCATCACACATGATATGAATGAAGCTTTTCGCATCGGTGATCGTATTGCCTTAATGCGAGACGCTGAAGTTGTGCAAATAGGGACACCACTTGAATTTTTCGCCAATCCAGCAAATGATTATGTTAAAGACTTTATCGCTGATGTTGATAAATCTCGTGTACTAAAAGCACGAAATGTCATGCGTAAAGCTGAAAACATTGTTTCTATTGATACAAGTGCTCAAAAGGCCTTACAAGTGATGGAAAAAGCCGAATGTGACTATGCTTTTGTTATCGATGAAAATCGTGAATATCTAGGTTTTATCGAAAAGACGGATTTAACGAAGAGTCAAGCGCGCACACTTAAAAAGTTTGTGAAAGAAGATCAAAACGTCTTAAGACGTAACATGTATTTATATGAAGCAGTTAAAATGCTACAATCATCGACCTATGATGTCGCGGTACTCGATCGTAAAAATCGCGTTCGTGGTGTCATTACAAACGAAGAAATTATTGCTGCTTTAGCAGAATAAATTGCATCGCCCTCCTTTTTTTGAGATACTATAGAAAAAGGAGGGCTTTTTATGTTTGATTTACCACGTGATTTCAAAATCAGTTTTTGGATAAGCGTCGTCGCAGTGCTTTCCATTATCATTATCGTACCTTTAGGCTTTTTAGTTCCAGCGATGGGGATCATGAATGGTTGGAGAAGCATCAGTATTCCTCTGTTAATTGTCGCATTAATTCTTCATTTAAATGTCAATAAAACTGCGCTGAAAGAGAAGCAACTTCGTTTGTATCAACAGGTTAAGTTTGCCATTTTAGGAAGCTTCGTAATCACACTATCCATCATGATTTTTCTCTTTGGCTTTTTCCTAACGTGGCTAAACTAAAAAAAAACCACATGAAATCATGTGGTTAAGTCTTTTTTTGTGGTTTGCGAATTGTCGAAAATAAGGCGATAAAATCATGTTGCTCTTCTAAGTCTAATTTTTTAAATGCATCGACAATATCGTCGGTATGATCGATGAACACGTTACCATCTTTTAAATACTGTAGCTTCACTTGGTAAAGATTAGCAAAGGCTAAGAGTTCATCATCTGAAACAGATCGTTGATCTGCTTCAATTTTTACTAGTTGATCATAGCCAAATCCAAGCTTATCTGCAACTTCTTCAATGCTAAGTTGCTTTTTTTTTCGTATTGATTTCAGTCGCTTTCCAATGGTGGCTGCCATGGAATCAACCCCTTAATAGGAATGCTTTATGTCTTTATAGGCGTCATACTTTTCAAAAGCTTTGACCACATAAGAGCATACAGGTTGGATCACAAGACTGTTGTCACGTGCGTACGATACTAAATGATCCAATAATTTTTTAGCAATGTTTTGTCCACGCAAAGATTCATCCACAAACGTATGATCTGCGACTATAATATTGTCATCGCCAGGAGTAAAGCAAATACGTGCTAATGCCGTTTTTGAAGACTCACCAATATAAAATTCATGTACACCTTGTTTAATTGTTAAATCCATCTCATCACCAACCTTTTTTATTTATTATACGAGCTCAAGGCGCTTTTCACAACCATTGCACAATGTTTTGTTTGACATCGAAACGCAGACTAACTATTATAGTATTGTAATCAATCCAATATTATAATTTGTGCAGAAAGGTGATTATATGGATAAGCAAGCTGAAATATTAAAAACCCATGGAATTAAACCGTCTTTAACAAGAATGTTAATTCTCTCTTATCTTAGTGAGGCAACCACACACCCTACCGTTGAAGAAATCTATAATGCTTTAGTCTCTACCATCCCGACGCTTTCAAAAACAACGGTTTATAATACACTTCATCTATTCACCCAAAATAACCTTGCTAGAGCCGTCATGCTAAAAGACCAGGAGACGCGCTATGATTTAGCCACACATCCCCATGCTCATTTTCAATGTCGTGTTTGCAATACTGTGTTTGACACGGACATTTTGCCAAAGCTCAGTGTAGCGAATGAGTTATCCATGCACCACATAGAAGAAGTATCTGTCCTTTTCACAGGGGTGTGTGACATGTGTCAAAATAAAACACATTAAAGGGTCATGATGTCTAGATGATTGCTAGGAAGTCGTTAAGGTTTATGTTAAAATGAAGCGTACCTTTACAGGAGGTTTCTATGTCTCGAGACAGCAAACAAACGCTATTGTTGATTTTAGCATTCGTTGGCTTTATGGTTACTCATACGGCATTCCGCTTTGCACTTAATCAAACGACGTCTGAGCGACTTCACATAAGTCTGTCGTATTTGCAATTTACTCTTTATGGAACACTATTCATTGTAGGCTTAACTCGGATAGTAAAGCATAGGTTCATACAATATCTAGCGAATAGCCGTCCAAAAAAACGTGAGGAACTTTTAAAAATGGTGCGCCGTTTAACTTGGGTTCATCGTTTAAGTTACAGTTACTATGGACTGCTGTTACTATTTTACATTTTATCATTCGATGTGGATGCTCAACGTATGTATCATTATGTTGTTTATCTTATGGTGGCGTTAATCAGTGCTTTTTTAGTGAGTAAATACCAAAATCAAAATCCATTCGTTATGGATCGTTAAATGAGGTGAAAGGGATGAAACTTGACACGATGTATGATGCTTATAAAGCCTTTTTACTATCTGATGACCTAGTCTTGTGGATTGATTGGGTGAAAGCGATTGAAGAAGATGATTTAAGTAAGTTTTTAATGATTTATGATGCTAATGATTCTCCTTTTAATGATGTTTTTGACCCTATTGAAGTCGTCATCGCATACAACGCTCAGAATATTTATGACTATTTTTTGAAACACGAAGATTACAGTCACTTTTATAATCGTATGGACTTTTCCTTACTCATTATATTCGCGGTCTTCGACCGTCACGATTTTTTACAAAAAGCGTTGAAGGTTTGGTCTTTTGATGATGAGGATCGATTATGGTTTTATCAGTATTGTTTTGAGAATAAAGAGGATGCCTACATTAAGACATGGTTTAAACGAATTCCTTTAAAGCAAGAGAATATATATGCATTTTTGAAGCTTTCATTAGTCAAACCTGATCTTTTTAGAGCGTTTATTGATTCCCCTAATTACGTTGAAGCCCTTTATCATGAAGAGTTAGTTTATGAGATTATTTCTTTTCATCCCGCGTTACTCGACACCATTCATGATTATCAAAATGTTGCGACGTTATTGGAAACCGATGCCATGCATCATGTGTTTCAAACACCAAAAGAAGAAGACTTTATTAAGATTTTCGACTTTCTCTTAGAACGAGGGCTCGATGTCAACGCAGTAGATGCTTTTGGCTTACCACTGATTCATCTAGCTTTACGTCACGCTTCTTTAGCCTCATATGTCGATTATTTACTTAAATGTGGGGCAAGTCTAAATGTTAAAACTTCCCTGGGTTATCCGAGTGCGCATCAGTTAATGATGCGTGATGCCGGGTTTACGCTTGAAGTTAGTCATTCCTTAGACTTAAGTACGCCCGATCACTACGGCTTAACTTTAGCGGATTATGACGCTATGGAACTAATCCAACCGTTTGTGTTTCAAGATATTCTTAAACTGCTTGAGTGTGTGTTTAACTTAGAACCTTTGGCCCTTGAAGAACTTGATGAGGATGAGTTTTTTGACTTAGCATCGATCCATCGTGTGTCTTTATTTACACCTTACCTAACTGTTATGGAGTTTGAAAATAAATCGCTTAAAGACTTGTTCATTCAACAGATAGAGACGTTTGATTTCGAGTTTTATGACACCGATAACCTTTCAGAAATGTTTCAGTCAAAGTTTAATCATGTCGCGGAGCACACCATTCAGATTCTGGTTGATATTGCAGACATCGATCCTTATTTAGAGGAGTTAAAAGCGTTTAGTGCACGAACAAGCTCTAAACTTATCCTCTCGTCAGAAGGTTATGAGATCAACCAAACAGCACAATTACTTGTGAACATTCTTCCCAATGGTAGCGTTGAAAAACGTGCTACGATTCATTCACATTTGATTGACGTATATTTCATTCACATGTACTATTTCATTCCCCTAGAGGGCATTGAATATGCCCCACTATCAAGCCGTAATAAACGCTACTTACATTAGATAGGAGTTTTATCATGTTACTCGATTTTCGCGCGAACCGTATTGTTTTAATTGCATCACTAGCGTTAGCCGCATTACTTCTGGGCTTGTTTTTAATGCAAGGTGCGCCTTGGCCCCAAATTTTACTACTGTTTACATTCTTTGGCTTATTTATCACGTTTAATCTAAGACGAATGGCTTTAAGAGCGATGCGTCAGCTAGAGTATCGTCTGATGGTTCAGCTGGATGCAGAGCACTATCAAGAAGCCTATCTAGCGATGCTTGAAAAAGGTGTGAAGTATAATCCCCGTTGGCATTTAACAAAATATCAACGCGCGATTTTGGGCACACTCTTAACCGGTGATGCAACGTTAGCTCACCAACTTAGACAACAGCAAAATGAAAAATTTAAAGGGCTCATCGACGACGACCCCTACTTTCTTTATTTGAATCAAGTAACTTTGGCAATTGAAGCTATTCTCTTTGGCACTCGCGGAGAAATGAACAAAGCGTTTGCAAAAGAAAAAGAAGTATTAAATAAGTTAAACCCTAAGTTTCAAGATCAAATTCAACAAAATCCTCATAGTTTCTCAAATGTGTTTAATGTACTTAAAGAAACTAATGAAACTGAGGCGTTTGCGTCATTAGAGTCAACCATTACCGAATGGACGCCTTTTATGCGCATCATCACGCTCGCTTACTTGAGTCGCTGGGAGGAAACGTTCGTTACGTCCTTGAAAGAAGAACAGAAGCATATGTTAAACGCCTTCACACCCAAAGCACTTTAAATGAAAAACGTCTTCGAAATCGAAGACGTTTTTTTTACATACCCATCATATCGGGGTTCATAGCTGGCTTATCTTCTTCAACATCAACCACTGCGGCTTCAGAAGTGATAAACATTGCCGAAATACTCGCAGCATTTAAAACGGCGCTACGTGTCACCTTTGTCGGATCAATGATTCCTTCATTAAACATATTGACCCAGGCACCTGTTTTTGCATTGAAACCAAAGTGTTTTTGTTGTTGCAACTGCTGACTTAAAATATCTTCACCATCATACCCCGCGTTTTCAGCAATTTGTGAAACTGGTTTTAGCAGTGCTTTTAAAACAATTTGCATCCCTTTGAAGACATCCAAATCATCATGTTGTAAGGTTGGTTTTAAGGCGTTATAAGCGTTTGCCAAACATGCGCCTCCCCCTACTATAATGCCTTCTTCAATCGCCGCCTTAGTGGCATTTAGAGCATCTTCAATGCGTAATTTTTTCTCTTTTAACTCAGTCTCAGTGGTTGCACCCACTTTAATCATCGCGATGCCATCGGTAAGCTTTCCTAATCGCTCTTGCAAACGTTTTTTATCGTAATCGGACGTTGATTTTTCAATTTGAGCTTGAATGGTTTGGACACGATCATCAATGAGACTGCGGTTTCCTGAGCCTTCTAGAATGGTAGTATGATCTTTTGTGATAATCACTTTTTTAGCAAAACCTAAATCATCAAAAACAGCGTCACTTAGTTTCATGTCAAGATCTTTTGCTATGAAATTAGCGCCTGTTAAAGCAGCAATATCCGCTAAAAGTTCCTTTTGATTATCACCAAAGCCCGGTGCCTTGGTTGCGACAACATTGAATGTACCACGAAGTTTATTCACGATAAGGGTGCTCATTACTTCATTTTCAATATCATCCGCAATGATTAAGAGCGGTTTATTGTTTTCAACCACTTGTTCTAATAAAGGAAGAACATCCTTGATGGTAGAAATCTTTTGATCGGTGATTAAAACGGCTGTATTCTCTAAGTTGATTTCCATCGTCTCACGATCGGAAACCATGTAAGGTGAAATGTAGCCTTTATCATACTGAAGGCCTTCAACGACTTCGAGTTCAGTTTCAAAACCTTTAGACTCATCAACATTGATGATCCCACGTTTACCAACTTTTTCGACAGCCTGGGCAATGATTTGGCCAATGTCTTCCGAACCACTTGAAACGCTGGCAACATTCGCAATATCTGCTGTTGTATCTAAGGTTCTTGATTCATCTAAAATAAAACGACTTACCGCTTGTGCGGCTTTTTCGATGCCTTCACGCAAGAAGACCGGGTTCGCACCTTTATCAATCGCACGAATCCCTTCGTGAATCATCGCTTGAGCAAGAAGTGTCGCAGTGGTCGTGCCATCGCCTGCCGTATCGTTGGTTTTTGAAGCAACTTCTTGAACGAGTTTTGCACCCATGTTTTCATAACGATCTTTAAGCGAAATTTCTTTGGCGATCGTCACACCATCATTGGTAATCAGTGGCGATCCGTAACTTTTTTCCAACATCACGTTTCGACCTTTAGGACCTAAAGTCACTTTTACAGTATTGGCTAGCGTATCGACGCCTTTTAACATGCGTAATCGCGCATCTTTACCTAATAAAATATCTTTACTCATATCTATCCCTCCAAGATTGCTAAAATATCGGATTCTTTAACTAGTAAATACGTCGTATCATCAACGTTCACTTCTGTTGAGGAATACGATTTGAAGATTACCGTCTGACCCACTTTAACATGCATGGGCTGAACGTTTCCATCTTCGAATCTTCCTGGGCCTATGGCCACAACTTTAGCCTTGACTTGGCGTTCATCCTTATCTTTTTTTAGGATGATACCACTGGCAGTTTTTGTCTCCTTTTCAGCGTCGGGCTGAAGAAGCACAACATAATCTTGTAATGGTTTTAACATACCGTACCTCCTATAATTTGTTCTAATTAGCACTCATTTAAGTGCTCTGCTAACATATATATACAACACATTTCCAAAAGTGTCAAGCCTTTTGAAAACGATAAAAAAACTCGATGCCTTTAGGACATCGAGTTTCTCTAAATTGATGATTATTGAGCTTGATTAAGTGCGTTACGTACGGCTTCGATATAAGTGTTTACAGTAATAGAAACACCTGCAACACCATCATCGCCAAAGTTGTTGTCTTCTAACGTCCAGTTTGGTAATTCTTGTGCTTCAACAACAGCCGCTGCGATAGCATCGACTTGTTGGTGCCACATAAGTTCACCTTCAACTTCACAGTCTACAACATCTTTACCACGATGCATGTGGTAGGCACAACCACCATCTAAGGCGCGTTTTGTTGTCGCAATGCCTTCGACTTCATTCTCGCGTGATACCCAAGATACAGGTCCGCCTTCTTCAGTTTTTAGGTAAACACTGTCGATTAACACACTGACGATCATACCGTTTTCATCTACAGTTACTACTGCGTAGCTGTTTTGATGACCACTTGAATAACCGTAATAAACACCGGGAGTGTAATCTCCTTGTTCAGCGCTGTCGCATGCGGCTAAAAAGAAGGGTAAACCTAGTACTGCTAAGAATAATAATACTTTTTTCACTTTGTAAGCCTCCTAGAATTTTGTAAATTTCTTCTTACTTTTACATTATAATTGTAATACAACTGAATGTAAATAGGGCTAGCTTGAAAAAATTACATTCTTCTAAAGGGCTTTGGAATTAATTATCTTTATATACTATATTGCTTTTATAAAAGTGACAAAATTTTGTAATGTGTCTATTTGATTTTCTAAGTAAGGTAAATGCCCAGTATTTTTTATCATGATAAATTGACTATTAGGTAATGCTCGATTTAGCCTACTCCCAAGTTCAGGTGGTGTCCAAGTATCCTGATCCCCATAAAGTATGAGTGTTGGAACTTCGAGACCTTCAATTAGTTTAAGACTACCGGCATCATCTTGATCAAGTGAAAACTGTCTTATAACCTCGCCAGGAATCGCGGCATTTTGGATAATGTAAGGGTGAAACTGCTCACGCGTAAGTGGGTTAACGGTTGCTGTATTGACTCCGAAACGTTGGGCGAAATAATTTGTGAAGACAAAATCATAAAACAATACAGGGGGGGCTGACCTTTGTACAGGCGTATCAAGCCCGGCAGCCGCAATTAATGTCATTGACAAGACATTATCACTAAACTGAGCCGCATGACGTTTCACAACATCACCCCCCATCGAGTGGCCCACTAAATGATAAGCATCCACGCCTAAGTTCAATAAGAATTGTTGCAGCTGAAAGGCATGATTGCCAGACGTATACTCATACTCAAGAGATTTTTCACTTAAGCCGAAACCAGGTAAATCTACCGCAATGATTCGATGTTCTATTTCCTGTGCAAGTACTGTATTGAAAAGATGAAAATCAAAACTACTCCCCATAAACCCATGGACAAACACTAGGGTTTGTTCCCCTTTAGGGTTATACTCTCGATAAGCCCATTGAATCTCATTGACTGTAATGAACTCAACATCAAATACTGCAGTCCCTTGAGCATTCTGGGTAATTCGATGAATGATGATTTCACTTGCGGTATGTAGTCCTAAAGGAACCATTAATATGATTAAGAAAAGTAGGATAAGTATTTTACGTAAACGTCTCATAACATCACCTCAAGTATAGTATAAACAATGATGAGCCATTTGATGTTCGATTTACAAATGAATTAATTCGATTATAATAGAGCTAGGTGATAATATGTCTAACATTAAAGATGTTGCTAAAAAAGCAGGCGTCGGAATTGCGACCGTTTCTCGTGTAGTCAATAAAACTGGTCCAGTAAAAAAAGAAACACGCGAGAAGATCGAAGCCGTCATAATAGAACTAGGCTATAAGCCCAATGAAATCGCCCGCAGCATGATAAAGCAAAAAACAAAAATGGTGGCTTTTGTGGTCCCGCATTCCAACCACATCTTTTTTTCTGAGCTCATATACTACGTTGACTTAGCGCTTTTAGGTCACGGTTATAAACTGATGGTTTGTAACAGTGGTTCCAGTCGAGAAAGAGAGCTTGAACTGATCACCATGTTGACGAACAACCGCGTCGATGGACTCATTTTCCTTACAAGTAACGACATTGAAGGTTATTTGCCCAAAGGCTATCCCATCGTCTCATTTGATCGGCGTTTTAAGGATGTGCCATTTGTGGCGAGTGATAACTATGAAGGCGGCCGTTTAGCGGCTAAAACATTGATTGATAGCGGGGCTAAACGACTCCTTTTCATCGGTGATGACGCGCAGGGTGAACTTTCGCAAATTACCACGGAGGTCTCTAAGCGAAGAAGAGGCTTTGTTGATTACTTGAATCAAGTAGGACACATGGACTACAAAATCATAGAGTATCCACAAGGCGATTTGTTTATCCCAAAAAACTATATTCATGAGACCATACTTAAACATTTAGATTATGATGGCATCTTTGCAATTTCTGATCAACTGGCTTATGAAATTATTATGTCTTTAAAAAGTTCTCACATCAAAATACCTAAGGACATAAAAATCATTGGTTATGATGGGATAGAGGGCGCTATTAACACCGGCATATCATTAACTTCAATTGCCCAACCCATTGAATTACTCGCTCAATCCATGGTCGATTCACTCATGGATATGGTTGAGAAGAAAGTTGTTTCCGATAAGATTCTGCCTGTTTCATTAAAACGAGGGGAATCCCTTTAGTGAAAGCGTGTTCAAAAAACATGCTTTTTTAATTGACTTTTTATGAAAACGTTATTATAATATGAACATGGAAACCTTTCCACAATGACATCAAGGAGGCGCGCTATGTTTGATTCTAATTTAATCAAAAACGCGAATAAGCTCTTTGATGTTTTCATTTGTGGCGAAATACTTGTCGATATCATAGAAGATTACGAAGGTAATGATCATCGTTTGTTTGGTGGTAGCCCAGCCAATATTGCGATTAATACAACACAATTAGGGCTTAAAACGGCATTGTTTTCTGTGCTCAGTCAGGATGACATGGGAGTGTCGCTCAAACAAACGTTAGAGTTCTATCATGTTGATACCACTTATCTATCAATCGTCAAAGAGCCCCAGTCTTATGTTAAATTAAAGCAAACTGACGCCACGCCCATTCCGATTTTTTTTCGTGGAAGCGATTTCTTATTGAATACTAGCGATGGCGTTTTAGACGCTGTATCAAAGAGTAAAATTTTCCATTTTTCCTATTGGCCAATGACGCGTGAGCCCTCTAAGACGACGGTATTAAACCTAATCCAAGAGGCTAAAAAATATCAAACGTTAGTGGCGTTTGATCCGAACATTCATGAAGCCTTACAATCTGAAGATTCGCTAAGCCCTATGGCTTTAGAAAATCTTTTATATGACGTTGACATCATTAAACCTTCTCTTGATGACGCTGCGAGACTATTCGGTCCCGGTCTCTCAAAAGAGGACTATATGACTCGTTTTGAAAACTTTAACATTCCTCTAATTTTGATGACACTAGGAAAAGAAGGCGTCTATGTTAGTGCACTAAAAGAACGTACGTTATTTGCTTCTAAAGCCCTTGAGGTCATCGATGCCACAGGCGCAGGCGACGCGTTTTGGTCGGGCCTTTATAGCGGTTTAATTGAGGGGTTATCACTCCCTGATGTGATAGCCTTGGCACAAGAAGTGAGCGCAAGAGTCTTAAAAGCACTCGGAGCCATCACAGTGTTACCACACTATAAACATATCTTGGAAGGAGAAAGTTAATGCGAATATTGTTTTTAAATCCTCAAGGTAACTTTGATGCTGAAGATTCTTATTGGACGGAGCATCCTGATTTTGGCGGTCAGCTCGTATATGTGAAAGAGATTGCTCTTGCTATGGCCAAACAAGGTCATGATGTTGATATTCTCACACGTCGATTTGATGATGAAAAAATTCAAGGATTTCATGAGTCACTAGCGTTTTACCCAGAGACTGAAAACCTACGCATTGTGAGAATCCCTTGTGGACCCAACCTTTTTTTAGCGAAAGAAACCTTATGGGAACATTTGAATGAGTGGGTTGAAAACATCATTGCATTTTATCAAGAAGAAGGCACTTCGTTTGATTTTATTACCACCCATTACGGAGATGGTGGTTTAGCAGGAGTCTTGCTAAGCGAAAGAACAGGGATCCCATTTTCGTTTACTGGACATTCACTCGGGGCACAAAAAATGGATAAGCTTAATCTTAATGAAGAAAATGTGCGCTCGCTTAATGAAACGTATCAATTTGCCAAACGCCTAAGTGCCGAGCGAAGCGCTATGCTAGGCGCAAGCATCGTATTCACATCGACAGCACAAGAGCGTGATGAACAATACCTGCATAAAGCTTACGCTGGGGCAGGAGATGTTGATCACCCAGAGAAATATGTGATTGCACCACCGGGTGTAAATGAAGAGATATTTGGTGTGGATGTTGTCAATGATGTCGAAGAAGATGTTCATCAACTTCTTGACCGGACATTGGCTAGAGACATTGACCGCGATCGTTTAAATTTACCCTACATAGTTTTAGCGTCCAGACTTGACCCGAAGAAAAATCATTTAGGGTTACTTGAGGCTTATGCCGCCTCACCAGCGCTTCAAGCCATCAGCAACGTGGCCATCAGCCTACGTGGCGTGGAAGATGCGTTTTCGTCGTTTGCTAACTTGAAAGAAAACGAACAGAAGATTATGCAGCAATTGATGGCTGTGATTGACGACTATAGTCTTAAAGGGAAAGTGACGTTTGTCAACATTACCTCGCAAAAAGCCTTAGCTGCAAGTTATCGTTATTTTTCTTCTATGCGCAGCATATTCTGTTTAACGGCACTCTATGAACCCTTCGGCCTGGCGCCCATTGAAGCAATGTGTGCGGGATTGCCCGCTGCGGTCACCCAATATGGAGGCCCTGCAGATGTCTTAAAAGATGACACTGAACATTATGGCGTTTTATTAGATGTTCATGATCAAGGCCAAATGATTAAGGGGTTGATGCAAATCTTTAAGCACTTTGATTTTTATCAAAAACAAGGGCTTCATCGTGTCAAATCAACCTACACTTGGATGGCAACGGCTAAACGTTATATCGAAGCCATTCAAAGCACCTTAACGCATCCAAGACCTGTCACGCTCAGTGCCGATGATTACTTTAAATCACCCAGTGAACTATTGTCTTTTAACATCAAACCAATTGAACAGAATTATCTTAAATAAGGAGGATGCAAGCTATGTCAGATCAACAAAAAGTTCCCATCGAAGTTAAAGCTGAAGCGGTCAATGAAGTGCTACCTACCGAAGCCGAAACTTCACCTAAGAAGAAACTTGGCAAAAAAGCACAAGATCGCCTTTGGTTTTGGTTGTTTTTAGCACCAGCGCTCATACCCTTTCTTGTGATGGTAATTTTACCTTTCTTTATGGGTATTTACTATTCGTTCACAAACTGGACGGGGGGCTTAAACGAAACAGAATGGGTAGGTCTAGCAAACTTTAGAGTCTTAACCACAGATTTCCGTTTCATCTATTCTTTCGTGCGGACGGCGATTTACGCCGTGGGGAATGTCATTTTAATTAATGTTGTCGCCTTTTCACTAGCGTTACTAGTGACCCGCAAATTAAAGTTACAAAACATTTATCGTGCGGGTTTCTTTATCCCCAATCTTATTGGTGGACTTATCATTGGTTATCTTTGGAATTTTATCTACACCCTTGTCTTAACACAAGGGCTAGGGTTGTTCCAAACCTCACCACTTGTAAATGAGAATGCCATGTTTGCACTTCTCATTGCGGTCACTTGGCAATATGCAGGGTACATTATGATGATCTATATTGCGGCCTTGCAAAATGTGCCTGAAGACTTAATTGAAGCCTCTCAAATCGATGGGGCAAATGCCTTGCAACGTTTAAGAAACATTACGTTCCCATTGATTGCTCAAGCCTTCACGGTGTCATTATTCCTAACACTCGTGACAGCCTTTAAGCAATTTGATACCGTCTTTAGTTTAACCGGTGGAGGACCTTCATTATCTTCACCCGGCTGGTTAGAAACGGTTGCCCAGATGGACACCTCTAGAACGGTCGAGTTTACACGCTTGGTGACGGTCAACATTTATAGTTGGGGATTCTCACGCGGTAACTTTGCAGAAGCGCAAGCCCAAGCTGTGGCATTCTTTTTCATCTTGGCCATTTTCTCCATTGGTCAAGTGTACTTTAACAAAAAGCGGGAGGTTGAACTTTAATGAAAGCTTTACAACTCAAAGTCAACAAATTCCGTCAGTTTTTCATTTCTCTCACCAAAGCTGAAACGTGGAAAAATTTACCAAAAAACACCCTGAAATGGTTTAAAACCTTATCGCCGCTTGAAGTTTTAGCCTTCGTCTTATTAGTGATGTTTATTTTCCCGTTTTATATCGTTGTGCTCAATGCAGCTAAGACAAACACAGCCATTATTGATTCACCAATGGCCATGCCTGAGAGCTGGGGTTTATTCTTTTCTAATGTTGAGCGCATTTTAGAAAATGATCGCTTAGCGTATGTGAGTTCTTTAATAAATTCAATCATCATTACCACACTTTCATTAGTTCTGATTGGAGTATCGTCCGCCATGGCAGCGTGGGTGCTCGTTCGAACAAAAACACGTTTGTCGATGTCAATTTTCTTGTTTATTATTTCAGGATTAGTCATCCCTTTCCAAATTGTTATGTTACCACTCGTGTCATTGATTAGAATTTTAGAAACCGTTACGTTCCTCCCATGGCGTGATACGCATCATGCGGTCATCATTGCTTACATGGGCTTTGGGGCGCCACTGAGTGTCTTCTTATTCCATGGATTTATTAAATCCATACCGTTAGACATTGAAGAAGCGGCCATTATTGATGGTTGTTCAAGACCCCAAGTGTTCTTCCGGATTGTGCTTCCAATTCTTAAGCCTATTTTTGTTACTTTATTAGTATTAAATGGCTTATGGATCTGGAACGACTTCCTTTTACCCTTACTCTTAATTGGCCGTGGTGGAGGCACACAAACCTTGCCCCTAGCTGTGGCTAACTTCGCAGGTGGCTTTGTCCGTCAATGGGATTTAATTCTAACCGCCCTTGTCATGTCCGCCGTACCTGTCATTATCCTATTCTTATTTGCTCAAAAGCATATTATTAAAGGCATGACTTCAGGAGCCGTGAAATAGTGATTAAAAATTTAAAATGTGTGATTTTTGACCTTGACGGCGTGATTACTGAGACATCAAATCAACATTTTGAAGCATGGCAACACATGGCCTCAAAAATTGGTATTTCGCTTGAACCATCGTTTGAAGAACAGCTTAAAGGCGTCTCACGAAAAGAATCTTTAGAAAGAATCTTACGTTATGGAAATGTCTCTTTAAGCGAAGAAGAAAAGATTCAATACCAAAAAGAAAAGAATGACCATTATCAACAACTCATTTCAACGTTTGACCAGACACAATTATTCGATGGTGTGAAAGAGTTAATTACTCATCTAAAAGAAAGACACATTAAGGTAGCACTTGGCAGTGCTAGTAAAAATGGTCCAAGCCTAATTCAGGCCTTAGGCATTGCAAAATCCTTTGATTATGTGGTCGATCCTAGTCAATGTCGATCCAAACCTGAACCGGATATTTTCTTAGATGCGATGCATCATTTTGGGTTTTCTAAAGAAGAGTGCTTATGCATCGAGGACGCCAAAGCAGGGGTTAAAGCCATTAAGGCCGCAGGCATGAAGGCGATAGGGATTGGATCAGCTGAACAGCTCAATGAGGCCGACATAGTTTTTCCAACCACGCTTGAAGCAGCACAGTGGTTAATGTCACAAACGTAGGTGATGTCATGAAACTCACACGAAACCAGCGCACCGACATTGCATCACTGAATGTAGATGAAACGATCTTCGCGACACAAAACAATTATCTAGGTGTCCGTGGTAACTTTGAAGAAACTGTGCCCTATCAATCAAGCATTCGAGGCACGTACATTAACGGCTTTTATGACTCTCATCCCATCCCATATGGTGAAAAGGCGTATGGTTTCCCAGAGTGGTCACAAACGTTGGTGAATGTGCCTGATGCTCAAACCATCTTAATCTATGTTGGGCAAACACCTTTAAATCTAACACAATGTAAACTCTTAGATCTAAAACGAACCTATCAGCTTAGCGAAGGTTACACCGTTCGAGAAGTAACGTATGAAACCCCTGAACAACACCAGTTCAAACTTACCTTTAAACGCATGACACATTTGACATATAAACCACTCTTCTTGATTGATGTGACCATTGAAAGTTTAACTTATGAAGGCCCTTTAACCATTGTTTCTACTTTGCAGGGTGACGTTGAAAATTATGTATCTAAAACGGACGCTCGAGCCAGTGGGCTCAACGCGAAATATTTGGACGTTAAAAGTACCTCTGTTGAAGAGCAAAAAGCGTCCATGCTTGTAAGCACCAAAGAAACAGCGTTTGATATGCTTGTGGGACTCACACATTCTGTTGAATTTGAATACATCGCGCTTGATTCGTTTATTGAAGCGAAAAAAATCATTCACGTGAAGCCTCATGTGCCTTATCAATTTTCAAAATACACCCTTTATTTCAATAGTCTTGATCATGATGATTTCGATTTGATGTTGTCAAGTGGTTTCAATTTCATTCAACAACACACCACAGAAAGCATGTTAAAGCTTCAAAAAGAAGCCCTTGAATCGTTTGATTCTTTTGCAGCGATTGAAATAGAAGATCCTGCAATCCCTAATATTAAAGAGGTTATTTATTACAACCTATATCAACTTTATACTGCGGGAGGTCATAGTCCAAGAACCAACATTCCAGCTAAAGGGTTAACGGGCGAAGGCTATGAAGGACACACATTTTGGGACACTGAGATCTATTTTATTCCATTCTTTATGCAAGTCGATCCTCAGCTGGCTCTAAATTTACTTGAATATCGCTACTTTCAACTAGAAGAAGCACGTTTAGAAGCACGAACGCTCGCTGTGCCAGAGGGTGTAAAGTTTGCTTGGCGTACCATCAACGGCAAAGAAACAAGTGCGTATTACGCGGCATCCACGGCTCAGTATCACATAAACAGTGACATCGCCTATGCGGTCATCAAGTATTATAAATTGTTTAAAGATGATCGCTTCATGAAGCATAAAGGCTTTGAAATCTTACTGGAAACCGCGCGTTTCTTCAAACACGTTGTACACTTTCACGAGGGTGCTTATCATATGCACCATGTGACAGGACCCGATGAATACACCGCGGTTGTGGATAATAATTTTTACACCAACAGCATGTTGAAACACCATCTTGATTTTTTGTTAGATTATATAAAGTCACAGGAAGAAGACTTGATCAACGACGTTGAACTTGAACAATTTGAACATATCGCTGCCAATCTCTATCTTCCTTACGATGAAACGTATGGCATCGATGCTCAAGACAGCAGTTTCTTATCCAAAAAACGCTGGGAGATTGCGAGCATCCCTAGTGAAAAACGACCCCTATTATTACACTATCACCCACTCACCATTTACCGGCATCAGATCATCAAACAGGCAGATACAGTGTTAGCACATGCCTTATTAGGTAATCGACCTAAAGATGTCATGCAACGCTCCTTTGACTATTACGAAGACATAACCACACACGACTCTTCGTTATCGTATTGTATCCATGCGATGCAGGCAGCCAAACTAGGTGATAGTGAAAAAGCGTATAACTATTTTGCTAAAACACTCGCGTTAGATTTAGACAATCTTCATAAAAACACACAGCACGGTTTGCATGTAGCAAATTTAGGTGGGATGTATCTAGCCTTAGTGTATGGCTTCCTTAATTTCACGATCGATGAAGTGGTACGTATTGCACCGAGTCTTCCCACACAATGGACATATTTTAAACTTAATTTGCGTACAAGCTTTACCACTATCATCACACTTGAGATTACTGAAAACGTTTTAAGCATGAAATCAAACGAAGACACAAAACTTAAAGTATTTGAGGAAGAAATATCGTTGATAAGCGATAAAGTTACAAAAGTTAAGCTATGAAAAGGCTATAATCAATGGTGTATGCTATAATGGATATGCCATTGCTTAGCAATATAAAAAATTCTATAGGAGGATTAAGAATGAAAAAGCTTTTCTTACTTGGAATCGCTACCTTCACAGCACTCGTGCTTGTGGCTTGTGGCGGATCCGATGACACCCCATTAATTATCTACCAAAATAAAGTAGAAATTGATGATGTTTTACAAGCTTACGCTACCGCATGGGGCGAAGCGAATGGCGTCGAAGTTGAAGTTAGAACATGTGGTGGGGACGCGTGTGGTTACGCTGACCAAATCATTTCTGAGTTTAATTCCGCGCTCCAACCTGACATCTTCGTTATTGAAGGGTTAGGTCAGTTCAATCAGTATCGCAGCCGTATTATGCCACTTGATGGCGAAGACTGGATTGCTGAAACTGATGTGTCGTTAACCGTTGACGGTGTTGTTTACGGCTTCCCTATTAACTTAGAAGGTTGGGGCTTAGCTTACAACGTTGACATTTTACAAGCCGCCGGCGTGGATCCTTCAACTTTGACGAACATTGAAGCGTATCGCGCAGCCTTTGAGCTTATTGATTCACAAAAAGAAGCTTTAGGTTTAGATGGTGTGGTTTCAATGGCAGCAGGCTCAGGTTTGACTTGGGTTACCGGTCTTCATAACTTCAATGGCTACTTATCAAGTGGTTTAGATTATGATGACAACTCTGTGATTTCTGACTTACTCGATGGTGAACCAAACATGGCCCGTTTAGAAGCTTTAGCAGATTGGGTAGAATTACTCTTTGATTATGCAGCACCAGCCGTTTTACTCGAAGGTACTTATGACCAAATGATTAATGCGTTCCGCAACGAGCGTGTGGCGTTCTTACACCAAGGTAACTGGGTTGATCCTAACCTCTTAGCAGCTCCAGCGATCGACTTCCCAGTCGGATACGCACCTCATGCTTCAGGTTTAGGCAATGTTGATTCAATCTTTGTTGGCCCACCTTCATACTTTGTTATCAACAATGAAGGAAACAATCCTGAGTTAGCAAAACAATTCTTAAATGACTTAGTCTTCACTGACGAAGGTCACCGTTTCCTTGTTGAAGATGCGCTTTATGTTCCAGCCTTCACGAACATTGAGCTTGTACCGAGCGCACCGTTATCGGCTGTCGTATTTGAATACGCACAAGCAGGTAACATCTACGCTTGGTGGCAAAATGATATGCCACCTGGATTCGGTATGGATGATCTTGGTCCTATCTATGCGTTATTCGCAGCAGGCACCATAGATCGTGCAGAATTCATTGAGCGTATGGCTAATGAAATTCGTACGTTAGGCAGCTAGTAAAGACAAAATAATCTCAATAATGAGGACAAACCTAGTTTGTCCTCATTTCATGAGGAGGATATATGCATACACTAGGCAAAGACATGTTGACACAAACGGGTTGGGAAATAGTGAAAGAGACTTATGAAACAAAACAAGCCATCAACGATGGTAGCTCTTTTATGACGGGGAATGGATACTTAGGACTTAGAGGCACATTTTCACACGATCGTAAAGATGCTTATGTTGGGTGTTTTGTTACAGATACCTGGGATAATGCCGATGGAAAGTGGGAAGAACTTTCAAATGTACCTAACGCGTTATATACCCGATTTAAAATTCATAACACGCTCCTTAACCTTAATCAGACGTATAAAACCTTTCAGCGATCACTCGATCTTGCACAAGGCATCACTGGCTATGAAGTCACCTACCCAACAAAACAAGGTAATATCACCATTAAAGAAGAAAAGTTTGCTTCAATTAAACATAAACATGTCGTTGCAATGCGTCATGAGATTGTCAGCGACACGGACATGGAGTTGATTATAGAAAGTGGCCTTGATTGTGATGTGTGGGATTTAAATGGTCAGCATCTTACAAATCACCATGTGACTTCACATAACACTGGTTTCGAAGTGATAGCAAAAACACAACAGTCTCATGTAGATGTTAAAGTCATCGAGCTTGGCTATCCCTTAGAAAATGGAAAAGTCTTCAAAGAAAATGCGCTTGAGTTACGTCAATGGCGTGTTCAATTAAAGAAAGATGAGCCACTTATATTAGATAAGTTCATGTTGGTGGCAAACAGTAACGATGCGGATGATTATAATGAACTGCTGCTTCAACACAAAGAAGCCATTGAATCCTACGACGCGTTAAAACAAGAAAATAAACTTGCTTGGGATGATTATTGGGCAAGATTTGATATTATTATAGAAGGCAATTTGCGTGATCAAGTCGCCACACGATTTAATACTTATCATGCCATCATTGCAACACCGATGCATAAGCCCCTTCCTATCGGTGCACGAGGACTTTCTTGTCAAGCGTATCAAGGCGCAGCGTTTTGGGATCAAGAGATCTATAATACGCCAATGTTCTTGTATAGCTATCCCGCTCAAGCAAGAACCCTTTTAGAATATCGCTATCACACACTCGATGGCGCACGTAAAAAAGCTCAAAAGCATGGTTATGAAGGT
>LFIK01000064.1_pt1 | contig 62838 bp, 56 predicted proteins | sample 643401 | NCBI WGS metagenome assembly LFIK01 (sample SAMN03777447, study PRJNA286221) | soda lake metagenome | biome: soda lake; feature: Kulunda steppe; material: water; isolation source: sample T5-Br brine of Lake Tanatar-5 | place: Russia: Kulunda steppe | collected 2010-07
CTCCGGGGGATCACGCGGCCCCCGAGGCGGGCCCGCCATCGCATCGCCCGATCCGACCCAGCCCGCGTTTGCCGGCCGCCCGCGCGGGGTTGCCCCTGTCCTGCGCACAGGGCATGACGGGCCATGCCCGGGACGCCCGACTACCAGTATGAGACCCGCGCCGCGCAGGCAGGCGCGCGCCGCATCGTCGGGGTCGACGAGGTCGGGCGCGGCCCGCTGGCGGGGCCGGTGACGGCCGCGGCTGTCTGGCTCGACCCCGCTGCGCTGCCTGCGGGGCTGCGCGATTCCAAGCGTCTGAGTGCTGCGGCCCGCGCGCGGGCTGTCGCCGAGATCACGGCGCATGGCGATGTCGGCATCGGCCATGCCAGCCCCGCCGAGATCGACGCGCTCAACATCCTGCAGGCGACTTACCTCGCCATGACCCGCGCCATTGCCGCGCTGCGGGTGGCGCCCGACCATCTGCTGATCGACGGCAACCGCCTGCCACCCGCGCTGCCCTGCCGCGCCGAGGCCGTGGTCCGGGGCGACGCGCAGGTGCTCTCGATCGCGGCCGCCTCGATCATCGCCAAGGTAACACGCGATCGCCTGATGGCCGATCTGGCGCGCCGCCACCCCGGCTATGGCTGGGAGGAGAATGCGGGCTACCCGACAAAGCGTCACAAAAATGCCATAGCAGATCTGGGCATCACCCCAGAACATAGGCGGTCTTTCGCCCCGATCCGCAATATCTTGCGTGCACCCTGACAGTCGGTGGCCGCGCCCAACCCGTCGGGTCATTTCGGAATTGACGCCGAATCAGTCGTGATTCATCTTGTCCCCAATGACACGCGGCAAACGCGGTTTCTCGAGGCAGGCATGAGCAAGACAGTAGCGGCAGAGGGGGCAGATATGCTGCCTCTCGATCAGATTCTCGCAGGGGACTGCATCGAGGTGATGCAGGCGCTTCCGGCGGCGAGCGTCGATCTGATCTTCGCGGACCCACCCTATAACCTGCAACTGCGCGGTGATCTGCACCGTCCCGACAGCAGCCGCGTCGATGCGGTGGATGATGCCTGGGACCAGTTCGACAGCCTGGCCGCCTATGATCAGTTCACTCGCGCCTGGCTCGCCGCGGCGCGCCGCCTGCTGAAGCCCGCGGGCGCGATCTGGGTCATCGGGTCGTATCACAATATCTACCGCGTGGGGGCCAGCCTTCAGGATCTCGGGTTCTGGCTGTTGAATGACGTTGTCTGGCGCAAGTCCAACCCGATGCCGAATTTCCGCGGCAAGCGGCTGACCAATGCGCATGAGACGCTGATCTGGGCCTCGAAATCCGAAGGCGCGCGCTACACCTTCAACTACGAGGCGCTGAAGGCGCTGAACGAAGGGCTTCAGATGCGCTCGGACTGGGTGCTGCCGATCTGTTCGGGGCATGAGCGGCTGAAGGATGCGGCAGGCGACAAGGCGCACCCGACGCAGAAGCCCGAGGCGCTGCTGCACCGTGTGCTTGTGGGCACCACCAATCCCGGCGATGTGGTGCTCGACCCGTTCTTCGGCACTGGCACGACCGGGGCCGTCGCGAAACAGCTCGGTCGGCGCTATATCGGCATCGAGCGCGAGGCATCCTATCGCGAGGTGGCTTTGAAACGGCTCGGGCAGGTGCGCCCGCTCGAGGCGCTGGCGCTGGAGACCACGGCGTCGAAACGCGCCGCGCCGCGCGTCGCCTTCGGGTCGCTGGTCGAGCGCGGGCTGTTGCGCCCCGGCGAGGTGCTGGTCGGGCCCCGCGGGCAGGCCGCGAAGGTGCGCGTTGACGGCTCGCTGGTCAGCGCCGAGCATCGCGGTTCGATCCACCAGGTCGGGGCCGCGCTGGAGAATGCGCCGTCCTGCAATGGCTGGACCTACTGGCAGTTCAAGCGCGACGGCAAACTGGTTCCCATCGACGTGCTGCGCCAGCAGGTGCGAGCCGAGATGGAGCAATAGCCGAAAGGTTACCGCCGGTGTCCTGTGTTACCCGCCGGGATGCCCACTGACCCCGCCCTTGTGGCGGGGCTTTTTTTCGGCCGGGGGAAAAGCGCCCGCTCGGGGTCCCCACCCACCCGCCCATGACCCGCTCGCGGGCGCTGCCCGGCCAGTGGCCGGGCGGGGGCGACACTCAGGCTTCGGGCGAAAGACGCCAGCGGGCCTCGTTCTCCTCGATCGCGCGGATGCGCTCTTCGCTCTTGGGGTGGCTCATCAGCCAGGCGGGGGTGCCGCCGCCCATTCCCACCAGCTTGTCGAGCTTGCGGAACAGCGATTTCTGCGGTGCCGTGCCGATCCCCGCCTTGACCAGCAGCGCCGAGGCATAGGCATCCGCCTCATACTCGTCATCGCGGCTCAGCCGGGCCATCAGAAGCGAGGTGATGAAATTCGCCACGATCACCCCCAGACCCGGCAGGAACCGGTTGAAGATCGTCGCCAGCGCCATGCGGATCGCATTGGTGCCCGAGAAATCGATCATCCGCTTGCGGGTATGCCCGAGTGCCACATGGCCCAGCTCATGCGCGATGACCGAGGCCATCTCCTCGGCCGTGACCTCGCCCTGCCGATACTTGTTGTAGAAGCCGCGGGTGATGAAGATGCGACCGTCGGGCGCGGCGAGGCCGTTCACCGGCTCGATCTCGTAGATATGCACCAGGATCCGGTCGACACCAACGGCCGCGGCAAACCGGTCGGTCACCTTGCGCAGCCGCGCATCGGCCAGCGGCGAGGAACGCTGGTCCAGCTCCTGCCGCGTGCGCCAGGATGAGAACCAGTACATCACCAGCCCGTAGAGCAGCAGAAGAAGGAACGGCAGAAATTTGAGCATGGGTCAGATATGGGGCACGTGCAGGGCGCTGACAATGCCGGAACGTGCCGCCCAGCTGCGGCCGCAGGCCGCGGCAAGCGCCCGCGAGCGGGTCATGGGCGGGTGGGCGGGGACCCCGAGCGGGCGCTTTCTGCCCCGCCGCGCTCAGCCATTGCCGCCCGCGAAGCGCCCCGCATCGGCGGCCGCGCGGCGCAGCGCGCGCGACTTGTTGACGGTCTCGAGATACTCGGCCTCGGGGTCGCTGTCATGCACCACCCCGCCGCCTGCCTGGATATACAGGGTCTCGTCCTTCAGCACCGCAGTGCGCAGGCAGATGCACATGTCCATCTCGCCATTGGCTGCGAAATACCCGGCACCACCGCCATAGACGCCGCGCTTCTCGGGCTCCAGCTCGTCGATGATCTGCATGGCGCGCACCTTGGGCGCGCCCGAGACGGTGCCCGCGGGCAACCCCGCCAGCAGCGCCGACAGCGCGTCCTCGCCCTCGGCCAGCTCGCCCACCACATTCGAGACGATATGCATCACATGGCTGTAGCGCTCGATCACGAATTCCTCGGTCGGGCGGACCGTGCCGATCCGGGCGACACGGCCCACATCGTTGCGCCCCAGATCCAGCAGCATCAGATGCTCGGCCAGCTCTTTCTCGTCGGCCAGAAGGTCGGCCTCATGGGCGCGGTCTTCCTCGGGCGTGGCGCCGCGCGGGCGGGTGCCGGCGATGGGGCGGATCGTCACCTCGCCGTCGCGCAACCGCACGAGGATTTCGGGGCTCGCGCCGATGATCTGGAACGGCCCCCCGGCGGCCGCGAAGTCAAAATAGAACATGAAGGGCGACGGGTTGGTGCGGCGCAGCGAGCGGTAGAGCGCGAAGGGCGGCAGGCGGAAGGGCTGCGACCAGCGCTGCGAGGGGACGACCTGAAAGATGTCGCCCGCCGTGATGTAGTCTTTCGCCCGCGCCACTGCTGACAGATAATCGGGCTTGGCGAAATTCGACACCGGCTCAGTGCCCGGCACCTCGGCGCCTGCCAGCGTGCGCGGGGCCTGCGGCACGGCGCGCTCCAGATCGCGCACTGCGTCCATCACCCGCTCGGCGGCCTGTGCATAGGCCGCGCGGGCAGATAGCCCCGAGGCCACCCAGGCGGGCGCCACGACGATCACTTCGCCCTTCACCCCGTCGAGCACGGCGACGACCGAGGGGCGCAGCATCATCGCATCGGGCACGCCGATGGGGTCGGGATTGATATCGGGCAGGTGTTCCACCAGCCGGATCATGTCATAGCCCAGATAGCCGAACAGCCCCGCCGACGCGGCGGGCAGCCCCTCGGGCATGGTGATGCGGCTTTCGGCCAGCAGCGCGCGCAGCGTCTCGAGCGGCGGCCCGTCCAGCACTTCCCAGCCTTCGGGGTCGAAGCGCGCCGCGCGGTTGATGCGGCTGGTGGTGCCGTGACAGTCCCAGATCAGATCGGGTTTCATGCCGATGATCGAATAGCGTCCGCGCACCTCGCCCCCGGTCACCGATTCGAGGATGAAGCTGTCGCGCGTGCCCCCCGCCAGCTTGAGATAGAGCGAAACCGGCGTGTCGAGATCGGCGGCCAGGCGGGCATGGACAAGCTGGTTCTCGCCGCGCGCCCAGCCCGCCTCGAAGGCGGCGAAATCGGGGGTCAGGCTGGCCATGTGCGGACCTCAGAAATTCGCCTGCACGGCGTCGATCACCCGCTGGTCAAGCTGGATCGAGGTGCGCTCGCGCAGGCTGGCGGCGAAGTAGCCGAAGAGATCCTGCGCGATGCTCTGCTCGATCTGGCGCTCGATCGCCTCGCGCAGCTCGGTCACCTCTTCCATCAGCGGGTCGGGGCTGGCGACGGCATGCAACTCGACCACATGTACCTGCGTGTCATCCGCGATGATGCGGGTCTCGCCCGGCTCCATCTCGAAGGCCGCATCGACCACCGCGCCGGGCAGATCGGGCAGGCTGTCATTACGGGTGATCCCCTCGAAGCGCACTGGCATGGCGCCGATCGCGGGCGGCTCGCTGCCGTCCTGCAACGCCTCGGCGACCTCGCGCAGGCGCGCGCGGATCTGCGCGTTTTCCCAGTCGGCGGCGACCTGCTCGCGGATCTCGTCCAGCGGTTGCGGCGCAGGGGGCAGCGTGTCGAGATAGTCGAGCGCGAAAAGCCCGCCATCCTCGAGCGCCTCCAGCTCGGGGAAATCACCCGCCTGCAAGCTGCGCGCCGCCTCGCGGAAGGACTCGTAGGCGGCGATGCCCGCGCGCGTGTCGGGGCGCCAGTCGATCTCGCCATATTCCATATCGGTCTCGTCCGTCAGCTCGCGCAGCGAGGCCCCACCGGCCAGCAGGTCCTCGAACAGGTCCAGATCATCGGCCAGCGCGCGGCGCGCCATGTCGGCAAGCTGTTCCTCGCGCAACTGCTCGCGGGCGTCCTCGAAGCTGACCTCCTGCGCCGAGAGCACGGCGTTCATGCGAAACAGCGCCGGGCCGAGCGAGGTCTGCACCGGCCCGACCACGCCGGGACCGTCGAGGGCGAAGACCTCTTGCCCGGCGGCGCCAAGCTGGTCTTCGGTGACATCGCCCATATCGGTGTCTTCCAGATCCAGCCCGCGCTCGGCGACCAGATCCTCGAAGCGCGCGGCGCCCGAGTCGATGCGCTCGCGCGCGGCCTCGGCGGTTTGCGGGTCGGGAAAGACCAGCCGTTCGACCAGCCGCCGCTCGGGCTGCACGAATTCGGCGCGGCGCGACTCGTAGGCATCGCGCAGGATCGCTTCATCCACCACCAGCGTATCGAGCAGCATCTCCGGCGTCACCCACGCATAGGCGATGCGCTTGCCCTCGGGCTGCGTGTAGTCCTCGATCCGCTCGTCGTAGAAGGCCTGAAGGTCGGCGTCATCGGGCGCGCCCACGGGCTCGGGCAGGTCGCTGGCCGTCAGCGTGGTGACGCTGAGATCGCGTGTCTGCACCTCGAACTCCAACAGCGGATTGACAAGGGTCTCGGGCGCGCTGGCCCCGCTGGCCACGGCGCGCTGCAGGATCGAGCGCGCGACATCATCGCGGATCGAGTCCTCGAACTCGCGCTCGCTCAGCCCGGCATTCTGAAGCGCGAAACGGTAGGATTCGCGGTCGAAGCTGCCACCGGGCCCCTGAAAGGCGCGCACGCCCAGGATCTCGCGCTGCACAGTGCTGTCGCCCGCCGAGATGCCCAACCGCTCGGCCTCGGTGTCCAGAACCGCACCGGTCACAAGCTGTTCGAGCACCATCTGGTCGATGCCGAACATGCGCGCCTGCTCCATGCTCACCGGCTGCCCGAACTGGGCCTGCAAGGCGCGCAACTCGTTGCGCAATTCGCGTGCATACGCATCGGTGGTGATATCGCGCGAGCCGACAGTGCCGACATTCGTGGTGCGCGTGCCGAACCCCTCGACCCCGAAGCCCAGCAGGCTGAGACCCAGAAGCGCCATCAGGAACGCAGCGGCGATGTTCTTGGCAGACCATTTCTGGCTGGCGGGTTTTTTCGACATTCGCGGGGCACTCTCTGGCTGCGGCACTGGCGCCGTATCTACGCAATGGCGGCGCATGGAGCAAGCGTTGCGCCGTCAAATGCTTGCAACGGGTGCGTGGGACGGTCGGGTCAGAGTATTTGAGGCAAGAAAATGGGGGCGGGTGTGCGCTCACAGCCGCAGGGCGCGCAATCGTCCGGTCAGCGTGGCCAGCCCCGCGCTGTCGGCATTGGCAAAGGCGATGCGCAGATGGCGCGGGCCGTCCGCATCGCCTGCGGGGACGAACATGGTGCCGGGCAGCACCAGCAGTCCCGCCTCATGCACCAGCGCCGGGGCCAGCTTGTCCGAGGGCAGGGCGAAGGGGTGCGCGACATAGGCGAAATAGGCGCCGCAGCCCCTGACCCTCCAGCCGTCAAGCGGGGCAAAGCCTGCCCGAAGGGCATCCGCGCGGCGCAGGATCTCGGCACGCTCGCCCGCCAGCCAGTCGCCCAGATGCGCAAGCCCCCACAGCGCGGCGCGCTGGCCCAGCGTGGTCGGGCAAATCGTCACCGTGTCGAGGAACTTCTCGATCTCGGCCAGCCGCGCGGGGCTGGTGGCCAGTGCGCCCACGCGGTGGCCGGTCAGTCGGTAGGCTTTCGAGAAGCTGTAGAGATGGATCAGCGTGTCGTCCCAGTCGGGATCGGTGAACAGCGCATGCGGCGCCCCCCCGGCGCTGTGAAAGTCGCGATAGGTCTCGTCCACGATCAGCGCGAGGCCGCGCGCGCGGGCAAGGTCGCGGAACGCGGCGAGAAGGGGGGCGGGGTATTCAACGCCCGTGGGGTTGTTGGGGCTGACCAGCACGATGGCGCGGGTGCGGTCAGTGATCAGCCGTTCCGCGCGCTCAAGGTCGGGCAGCAGGGCCGCGTCGCAGGGCAGGGGGACGGCCTCGATCCCCTGCATGCCGAGCCACATGGCGTGGTTGAAATACCACGGCACCGGCAGGATGACCGCATCGCCCGGGCCTGCGAGCGCGGCAATGGCGGCGCAGAATGCCTGGTTGCAGCCCGAGGTGATGGCGATCTGCCGGGCCTCGACCGTGCCGCCATAGATGCGGCGCATCTGCCCGGCCAGCGCCTCGCGCAGCGCGGGCAGGCCGAGGACCGGGCCATAGAGATGCGTTGCGGGCTCGGCCATCGCGTCGATCATCGCTGCGCGCAGACCCTCGGGCGGCGGGGCGACCGGGGCGGCTTGGCTGAGGTTGAGAAGCGGGCGCTCGGCCGGGAAGGTCACACCCTCGATCCAGCGCCGCGCGGCCATGACCGGCGGGGCAGGGGTGGTGGCGAGGGCGGGGTTGAGGGGCATGGCGCGTCTCCGGCTCGGGGCGGGGGCGGGGGCGGGGTGATGCTAGGACGGGGCGGCGCGGGTTTGAAGGGGAATTCCGGCTTACGGCGCATGGCGCGGGCGCTCCCGCCGCTTGCCGCGCACAGGTGCTCCGCGCGCAGCCTCTTGGTGCCGCGAAAAAGCGCCCTCGGAGCGTGCGAGGGCGGGTGGGTGGGCACGCTCCGAGGGCGCTTTGCACGGATGCGCCAGCCCGCGCCGGTCAACGGGGCGCGTATCAGACCCGCTCGAGCGCCAGTGCGATGCCCTGTCCGCCGCCGATGCACATTGTCACCAGCGCGCGCTTGCCGCCGGTCCGCGCCAACTCGTAGACCGCCTTGATCGTGATGATCGCCCCGGTCGCGCCGACCGGATGGCCCAGCGCGATGGCCCCGCCATTGGGGTTCACCCGCGCCGGGTCGAACCCCAGCGCGGCACTGACCGCAAGTGCCTGCGCGGCAAAGGCCTCGTTCGATTCGATCACGTCGAAATCGCCGACCGAAAGCCCGGTGCGCGCGCACAGCGCCTCGACCGCCGGGACCGGGCCGATGCCCATCACCTCGGGGCGCACCCCGGCATGGGCGTAGCCGATGACGCGCGCCAGCGGCGTGCGCCCTGCGCGCGCGGCCGCGTCGGCGCGCGCCAGCACCAGCGCCGCCGCCCCGTCATTGAGGCCGCTTGCATTGCCCGCGGTCACGCTGCCGCCCTTCTCGAAAGCGGGGCGCAGCCCGGCAAGCTTCTCGGCGGTGGTCGGCTTGGGGTGCTCGTCCACCTCGAAGGCGACCTCGCCCTTGCGGGTCTTGACCATGACCGGCACGATCTGCTCGGCGAAGCGCCCCTCGGCGATGGCCCGCGCCGCGCGTGTCTGGCTTTCCAGCGCGAAGGCGTCCTGCGCCTCGCGGGTGATGTCATGCTCGCGCGCGACATTCTCTGCCGTCACGCCCATATGGCCCGTCCCGAAGGGACAGGTCAGCGCGCCCAGCATCATGTCGACCACGCTCGTATCGCCCATCTTCTGGCCGAACCGTGCGGCGGGCAGCGCATAGGGCGCGCGGCTCATGCTCTCGGCCCCGCCGACCAGCGCGAAGTCGGTGTCGCCCAGCGCCAGCGCCTGCACGCCCGACACGATGGCCTGCACACCCGAGCCGCACAGCCGGTTGACATTCATCGCAGGCACCGTGTCGGGCACGCCCGCGCCCATCGCCGCGCGGCGCGACAGGTACATGTCGGCGGGCTCGGTCGCGATGACCGTGCCGAAAACCGTGGTTCCGATCTGCGCGGGGTCGATCCCGGCGCGCGCGATGGCCTCGGCGCTCGCCAGTCGCGCAAGCTCGATGGGCGGCACCGATGCCAGCCCGCCGCCGAAACTGCCGATGGCGGTGCGCGCGCCGCCCAGAATAACGATATCGTCCATGATTGCCCCCTCCGACGTGATGGCCCACTCTAGGACGGATGTGCGGGGCAATCCAGCACGACGCGGCGTCTTGCGCTGCATGTCCCGGACGCGCCGCCGCGCCTGTTCCGACGTGACACGGCGTCCCCCCGCCTGATAGCGTGGCAACGGGCAGCGTGGACGGGGCGGCGTGCGATTGCGCCAGACGGCACGACAGCACGGGGCGGCGACATGCTGGAGCTTTTCACCTATGATGTGTTCACCGAAACGCCGTTTGCGGGAAACCCGCTCGCGATCGTGCGCGATGCGCAGGACCTGACCACCGCGCAGATGCAGACCATCGCGCGCGAACTCAATCTGTCCGAGACGATCTTTGTCATGCCGCCCCGCGATGCCGCCCACACGGCCCGGGTCCGCATCTTCTTTCCCAAGGCGGAGATCCCCTTTGCCGGCCATCCGACCATCGGCTGTGCGATCCATCTCTCCGGGCTTGGCGAGGCCAGCGGCGACGCGGCGGTCGAGATCACGCTGGAAGAGCAGGCGGGGCTGGTCCCGGTGCAGGTGCGCCGCGCGAATGGTCGGCTGACAGCGGAATTCACCGCCCCCCTGCTGCCCAGTCCATGCCGGGTGATCGAGGACACGGCCCTTGCAGCCGCCGCGCTGGGACTGGACAGCGGCGATATCGGGAATGCCGTCGCGACCGCGCCCGAGGTCTGGCAGGCCGGGCCGTCCTATCTGCTTGTGCCGGTGGGATCGGTGCAGGCGCTGGGACGGGCAAGGCCGCTCGGCGATCACTGGGAGATGCTGACCGACCGTGCGCAAACGATCAGCGCCTGGCTCTTCGCCCCAGACGGTCAAGGGGCGTTCCGGGCGCGGATGTTCTCGCCCAGCGGCGGGACGCCGGAAGATCCGGCGACGGGGTCGGCGGTCGTGACCTTTGCGGGGCTTCTCGCGCAGCAGGGTCACTGCACGCCCGGGGAAACCCGCATCCGCGTCACGCAGGGTGTCGAGATGGGTCGCCCGTCCCGGATCGCGGCGCGCCTGGAGATGCAGGACGGGCAACTCGCATGGGTGAATATCGGCGGGTCTGCCGTGCCGATCTCCTCGGGGCGGATCCGGATCCCCTGACGCCACGCCCCTCGCGGCGGCAAAGACAAGCCGCGATGCGCTCTCGGCGCAGCAGGAAAACCACGCACCGGAGACAGCTTTCGGCCGGCCATCGCATATCGGCAACCGCTTTCCCGACCGATGCGACTGCGCCCAAAGCGCCCTCGGGGCGTGCAAGGGCGGGTGGGTGGGCACGGCCCGAGGGCGCTTTCGAAACCTGCGCGCGACTGCGCAGCCGCAAACGGATCAGCCGCGCATGCCCTTACCCGCGCTTGCGGCTGAGTTTCTTGCGCCCCTTGGATCTGGCGACCCGCGCGCGCCCGGCCGCGCGACGCGGCGCGCCCTTGCGGCGCTGGCCAGTGCTGCGACGGGGCGCTTCGCCCTCGACCTCCAGCAACTCCAGCGCGATGCCACCGGTCACGGGCTCGGCTTCGGCCAGCTTGACCCGCACACGCTGCCCGACGCCGATGCGAAAGCCGCTGCGCTCACCCTCCAGCACCTGCGCCTCGGCGTCATGGCGGAAATACTCGTCGCCCAGCGCGCGGATCGGCACCAGACCGTCCGCGCCGGTCTCATCCAGCCGCACGAACGCCCCGAAGCGCGCCACGCCCGACACGCGGCCCGCGAATTCCGCCCCCACGCGGTCCGCCAGAAACGCCGCGAGGTAGCGATCCGCCGTATCCCGCTCGGCCACCATCGACCGTCGCTCGGCCTCGGAAATCGCCTTGGCGGTCTCGTCGATATGCTCGATATCCCAAGCGCTCAGCCCGTCCGGCCCCCAGCCATGCGCGGCGATCAGCGCGCGGTGCACGATCAGATCGGCATAGCGCCGGATGGGCGAGGTGAAATGCGCGTATTCGCGCAAGGCCAGCCCGAAATGCCCGAAATTCTGCGGCGCGTAATAGGCCTGCGTCATCGACCGCAGCGTCGCCATGTTGATCAACTCGTCGAACTCGGTTCCCTCGGCCTGCGCGAGCAACTGGTTGAGGTGGCGCGTCTGCAGCACCTGCCCCCTGGCCAGCGTGAAGCCCGACTCGCCCGCGATCTCGCGCAAGCTCTCGAGCTTTTCGGGGCTGGGTTCCTCATGCACACGGTAGAGCAGGGCCGAGCGGGCCGCGCGCAGGGTTTCGGCGGCGGCGACATTGGCCAGCACCATGCATTCCTCGACCAGCCGATGGGTGTCCAGCCGCTCCTTGAAGGCGACCGAGGTGACGCGCCCCTCGTCCGACAGCACGATCTGCCGTTCGGGCAGGTCCAGATCCAGCGGCTGGCGCCGTGCGCGCGCCGCACGCAGCGCACGGTAGACGCCGAACAGCGCGGCCATCTCGCCCGCCAGCGGCCCGGTCGCCGCGTCAAGCTGCCCGTCATCGGCCGCCTGCGCCTGCTCATAGGTCAGCGAGGCGCGCGAGCGGATCATCGCGCGGTGGAAACTGTGGTCGCGCTTGGTGCCATCCTCGGCCACCACCATGCGCAGCGCGATGCAGGGTCGGTCTACGCCCTCATGCAGCGAACACAGATCGCCCGACAGCGCATCGGGCAGCATCGGCACCACGCGATCGGGGAAATAGGTCGAGTTGCCGCGCCTGCGCGCCTCGCGGTCCAACTCCGAGCCCGGTGTGACATAGGCCGCCACATCGGCAATCGCGACCCACAGGATATGGCCGCCGGGGTTCCCGGGGTCCGGGTCGGGGGCGGCATAAAGCGCGTCATCATGGTCGCGCGCGTCCCACGGGTCGATGGTGGTGAAGGCCAGGTGGCGCAAATCGCGGCGGTCGCCAAGGGGAAGCTCTTCGGCGCTCTCGGCTTCGGACAGCGCGGCGTCGGGGAAGGTGTCGCGGATGCCATGCTGATGGATCGCGATCAGCGAGACGGCTTTCGGCGCGCCCGGGTCGCCCAGCCGCGCGACCACGCGCACCCGTGGCGGGCCGAAACGCGACTTGCCCTCGGGTTCGGCCTGCACCAGTTCGCCATCCTCGGCGCCGCCCGTGTCGGTCACCTGCCAGAACCGATCCGCGCCCTTGTCGATCGGCACGATCCGCCCGCCCTGCGCTTCGCGCCGGAAGATGCCGAGAATGCGCGCGGGGTTCGTGCCCAGCTTGCGGATGATCCGGGCGGTGTAGTCGTGACCCGCGCCGCGCTCGGGGATCAGCCGCGCCAGCACCCGGTCGCCCGCACCCAGCGCCGGGGCGCCCTTTTGCGGCGGCAGGTAGATGCGCGGTGGATCGCCCGCCTCTTCCCATTTCACGGGCCGCGCGAACAGATCGCCCTCGGCATCGGGGGGCAGCACATCGAGCAGCGTTACCGGCGGCAGCCCGCCCGCCCGGCGCGAGGCGGCCCGGCGGGTATAGCTGCCTTCGGCCTCCAGCTCGCGCAAGAGCGCCTTGAGGTCCACTTTCGCATTGCCCTTGACCCCGAAGGCGCGGGCGATGTCACGGCGCGTGGCGTCGGGATTCTCGGCCAGCCAGGCGCGCAGCTCTGCAAGCGCGGGAAGGGATCTCATGTCGCGGACGCGGCGGTTGCGGGGGGAAACATGCTGCTCATGCGCGGCCGTCTAGCATGCGCGCCAAGCCCCGTCACGCGGCATTCGCGGCGGGCAGTGCCCCAGCGCAGAAGGAAGCGCCGACATGACCTGCAATTCAATATCTTGCAAGACGATCTTCACGCACGGCAAATCTTGCGCGACACGCCGCGTCATCCCTTGGAGATCGCCTCGAGCCGGTCGCGCGGCAACTCGCCGGGCACGATGGTGATCGGGATGGGCAGATTGCCTGAGTTGCGCGAAAGCTGGGTGACCAGCGGGCCGGGGGAGCTGCCCTCATTGCCCGCCCCGAGCACCAGAATGCCGATTTCGGGGTCGTCCGCGATCTGGGCGAGGATCTGCTCGACCGGCTCGCCCTCGCGGATGACGAGTTCCGGATCCAACCCCTGCCGGTCGCGCATCCATTTGGCGAAAACCTCGAAATGCGCCTCGATCCGCTCGCGCGCCTCCGCGCGCATGACATCGGCGACGCCGATCCAGCCGGCGAATTCCTCCGGCGCGATGATCGACAGGATCTGCACCTGCCCGCCCGTATGCGCGGCGCGCAATGCGGCGAAGCGCATTGCATTCAGGCATTCGCGACTGTCGTCGAGCACCACCAGAAACTTGCGCATCACCCCTCCTGCGCCCGCGCTGCACGCCATCTTGGCCAAAAGCTGGACGGCTGTAAACACAAAGCCGCGCCCGCAGCAGGTCCGGGCCGTCTGCGCAGGGTCTCGGATGCCGGGCGTCGCAGCAGGTCGGGGCGTGGTGCCGGCCGACGCGGCAGTGGGGCGTGCGGCGGATTGTGCCGGGTCTGCGCCCGCGCAGGTAGGCCCGGCAGTCCCATCGCGCAGGAACCGGGAAAACACATTGCGTCCGGACGCCTGGTCAGAGGTTGCCGCATGCACCTGTCTGGCGCGACTCCATCAAGCGCCAGCACCCGTCAGCCGGTCCGCGCGGGCGTCTGCCACAGTGTGCTCGCCGCGCCCGTCATTATGCCCGCCCGGGACGATGGACAGCACCCCGGCGTTCCGGCCGGGGCTGGAGCCGCGTGGCGCCGTACCCTGGCGCGCAAACAGCCCCTGACCATCACCTGACACAACTGTGGGACCACCATCACGACGCAACCGGAGACGCGAGCAGCGTCGTGCCATTGTCCCGGTCTCCGGCCGCATTCCGCCCACGACACGCAGCGCTGCAACAGCGCCTTCAGTGGGGCGGCGGGGCACACGCCCCGAGGGCGCTCTTGCCGCCGCATGCGACATGCCTTCGCTGAAAGCCCCGGCCGGACACGCGCTCGGCACAACTGCCGGATGCAGCCCGCGCGCCCGTCTCGGCCCGCCGATGCAGCCGCGCAAGGGGTTGTCACTGCCAGAGTGCGTTTTCCATCACCTGAATTTCGCCCGAGGCATCGACCAGCGCCACGTCGAACCGCCGGTCGGTCAGCTGCCCCAGCGGCTGCGTGCCGAGAAATTCGGCCGCCGTATCGAAAATGCGCCCGATCTGCGCCGCCCCGAGACGGGCCAGCGCGCTGTCGAAGCTGCGGCTTTTCTTGACCTCGACGAAGACGACTTCGCCCGAACGTCCGAGCACCAGATCGATCTCGCCGCGCAGGCCGCGAAAGCGGCGCGCAAGCAGCGCATAGCCGGCCGCCGTGTAGCGCCGCAGCACCGACTCCTCGGCGGCAAGGCCCGCCAGATGGTTGCGCTTCTGCCTCATCGGGATTTCTCCTTTTCCAGTGCCGCCTGATACACCGCGCGCCGCGGCAGGCCCAGTTCTGCGGCCACATGCGCCACGGCCGCGCTGAGCCGCATCTGCCCCAGCGCCGCGTCAAGCGCGACGTCCAGCGCGTCGGCGTCGGCAACCTGCGCCTGCCCGCGGCCGACCACCAGCACGATCTCGCCGCGCAGGCTGCGGTCACGGGTCGCCTGATGCAGCTCGGCCAGGGTCATGCGCATTACCTCTTCATGCTTCTTGGTCAGTTCGCGGCACAGCGCCGCCGCGCGCGCCCCTCCCAGGATATCGCAGCATTCCCCTAACATTCGGCTAATGCGTTTCGGGGATTCGTAGAATATCAGCGTCGCCGGGATCTGCGCCGCTTCGAGCAGGAATTTCCGCCGCGCGCCGGCGCTCGCGGGGGCGAAGCCCATGAAGCAGAAGCGGTCGCTCGGCAGTCCCGAGACGTTGAGCGCCGCCAGCATCGCTGACGGGCCGGGGGCGGCGTGCACGGGCAGGCCGGCCTCGGTCACGGCGCGGACAAGCTGATAGCCCGGATCGGCGACCAGCGGCGTGCCGGCCTCGGCGGCATACAGCACGCTCTTGCCCTCGGCCAGCGCCGCGAGCAGGCGCGGGCGCATGCTTGCGCCGTTATGGTCGTGATAGGCCAGCAGCGGGCGCCCGCCGGGGCGCAGGCCGTGAATCTCCATCAGATGCCGCAGGCTGCGCGTATCCTCGGCCACCAGCACGTCGCAGCCCGCCAGCAGGTCGAGCGCGCGCAGCGTGATGTCGCGCGCCGCCCCGATGGGCGTGGCGATCAGGTGCAGGCCTGACGCGATGGAGCCGGGGGCGATCGTCCCCGTGGCGTTGCGGGTCGGGTCGTGCGGCATGGGGGGCGCGCTCCTCGTGGCCGAGTTCCGCCCGCGCGCCAGTCGAGCGTTTACTTCGCGGGCGGGCTTGCTTACTCTGCGCAGCGAAAGTCCCCGACGCAACCCAGGAGTGCCCATGCCCGCGCGTCCCGCTGCCCCCGCCTCGTCTGTCCTGACCCGCCGGGGGCTGTTGTGCTCGGCCGGAGCCACGCTTCTGGTGGCGGGGTGCGATGTGCCCGCGCTGGCGCCGGGCGCGGGGCCGGGTGGCAGGGTCGATTCCGATCGTCCGGTGCCGGTGGGGCTGCTGGTCCCCGGGGGCGGCAGTTCGGATCGCCAGACGCTGGCGCGCAATATCGAGAACGCGGCCCGACTCGCCGTGAACGACCTGCAGGGCGTGCAACTCGACCTGCGCGTCTACCAGACCGCTGGCGACCCGGCGCGCGCTGCGGCAGTGGCGACGCAAGCAGTGAATGACGGTGCGCGCATCCTTCTGGGTCCGCTTTTCGCCGACGCCACCCGCGCGGTCGCGCCCGTCGCGGCGCAAGCCGGGGTGAATGTGCTGAGCTTTTCGAACAACCCCACGGTCGCGGGCGGCAATGTCTTTCTTCTGGGCGCGATGTTCGAGAATACCGCCACGCGGCTTCTGGCCTTTGCGGCCTCGCGCGGCAAGGGCCGGGTGATGATCGTGTCCGAGCGCAACGAGGCTGGCGAAGTGGCCGAACGTGCCATCCAGCGGGCCGCGCAGCGCAGCGGGGCCAGCATAGTGGCGACGCGCTCCTATGACTTCTCGCAGCAAGGGATCATCGACGCGCTGCCCGGCATCGCCTCTTCGGCGCGGTCCTCGGGGGCGGATGCGCTGATCTTCACCGCCGGGTCCGAGGGGGCGCTGCCATTGCTGGCCGAATTGCTGCCGGAAAACAATGTTTCGCGCAGTGATTACCAGTTCATGGGGCTGACCCGCTGGGACATCCCCCCCGCCACGATGGAGTTGAGCGGGCTGCAGGGCGGCTGGTTCGCACTGCCCGATCCGGGGATGACCGCGCAGTTCGAATCGCGCTACGCCGCCGCTTATGAGCGTTCGCCCAACCCGGTCGCGGCGCTGGGCTTCGACGGGATCGCCGCTATCGGCGCACTGATCCGTCAGGGTGGCAGCAACCCCTTCTCGGTCGAGGCGCTGACCCAGCCCTCGGGCTTTGCGGGGGCGAATGGCGTGTTCCGCTTCCGCCGCGACGGCACCAATGAGCGCAGCCTCGCCGTGGCCGAGATCCGCGATCAGCGGCGCGTTGTCCTGAGCCCCGCGCCGCGCAGTTTCGCTGTGGGTGCCTCCTGAACACGCCGCAACGCATCGCGGGCGCGCGGCCCCTCGCCGATGATGATGATGCGGCGCGTTTCGCGCATGCCGATATCCTCGATTGCGACCAGGTGCGCGCCGCACTCGACGCCGCGCTGGCCGAGGCCATGCCCGAGGGTGCGCGCGCCGGCCGCGCCGTCGTGGTGCAGCATCTGCGGGCGGCGCTGGGCGAGGGGGCGGCGCGGCTCGAGGCGATGTTCGCCGACCACCCGCGCGCCGCGCGCGATTTTGTCGCCGCCAACAGCTGGCTGACCGACCAGATCGTCCGCATGGTGGTCGAGGCCGTGCAGACCCGCATCCACCGCAATTCCAGCCCCTCAGAGGGCGAACGCATCGCCGTGTTGGCAGTGGGCGGCTATGGCCGCGCCGAGATGGCGCCGCATTCGGATATCGACCTGCTGTTCCTGGTTCCGTGGAAGGTCACGGGCTGGGTCGAGCAGGTGATCGAATCCTGCCTCTACATCTTCTGGGACATGAAGCTGAAAGTGGGCCATGCCAGCCGCACCGTGCCCGAATGCCTGCGGCTGGGGCGCGAGGATGTGACCATCCGCACCGCGCTGCTGGAGCATCGCTTCCTGTGGGGCAATGCGGCGCTGGCGCAGACCCTGCGCACGCGGCTGTGGTCGGAGTTGTTCGCCCGCACCCATGCCGATTTCGTCGAGGCCAAGCTCGCCGAGCGCGCCGCGCGCCACGCCAAGGCGGGCAACCAGCGCTACCTGCTGGAGCCCAATGTGAAGGAAGGCAAGGGGGGGCTGCGCGATTTGCAGACCCTCTACTGGATCGCGAAATACATCCACGAGGTCGACCAGGCCGCCGAGCTGGTCGGCCTGGGTTTCTTCCGGGCCGAGGAATACGAGACCTTTCGCGATGCCGAGACGTTTCTGTGGGCCGTGCGCTGCCATATGCACCACCTGTCGGGTCGCGCGGTCGAGCAGTTGACCTTCGATCTGCAGGTCGGCGTGGCCGAGCGGATGGGGTATCGCGACCATGGCGGGCGGCGCGGGGTCGAGCATTTCATGCAGGACTATTTCCGCCATGCCACCCATGTCGGCGACCTGACGCGGATCTTTCTGACCGAATTGGAGGCACGCCACGTCAAGCGCGAGCCAATCCTGCGGCATTTCCTCAACAAACGCAGAAAGTTGCGCTACGGTCTTAAAGTCGTTCAGAACCGCCTTGATATCGAGGATCCATCTGGCTTCCTGGCCGAGCCGCTCAATCTGCTGCGGCTGTTCGAAGAGGGGCTGATCACCGGGTTCCTGCTGCACCCCAATGCCATGCGGCTGGTCGCGGCGAATCTGCATCTGATCGACGACAAGCTGCGCGCCGACCCCGAGGCGCGGCGGCTCTTCCTGCGGCTGCTGCTGAAACACTCCAACCCCGAGCGGGCGCTGCGGCGCATGAACGAGCTGGGCGTGCTGGGGGCGTTCATCCCCGAATTCGACCCCATCGTGGCGATGATGCAGTTCAATGTCTACCACCACTACACGGTCGACGAGCATACCATCCAGTGCATCAGCACGCTTGCCCAGATCGAGCGCGGCGAGCTTGTCGAGGAATTGCCCGTCGCCTCGCGCATCCTGCGCGAGGGGGTCAATCGCCGGATCCTTTATGTGGCGCTGCTGCTGCACGACATCGGCAAGGGGCGGCCCGAGGATCACTCGATCCTCGGCGCGCAGATCGCGCGCAAGGTGGCGCCCCGGCTGGGGCTGAAGCGGGCCGAATGCGAAACCGTCGAATGGCTGGTGCGCTATCACCTGCTGATGGCCGACACGGCGCAGAAGCGCGACATCTCGGACCCGCGCACGGTCCGCGACTTCGCCAAGCTGGTCAAGACGCGCGAGCGGCTGGACCTGCTGACCGCGCTGACGGTCTGCGATATTCGCGGCGTGGGGCCGGGGACCTGGAACAACTGGAAGGCGCAGCTTCTGCGCACGCTATATCGCGAGACCGCGCATGCGCTGGAAAACGGGCTCGAGGCGCTGAATCGCGAGAACCGCGCCGCCGAGGCCAAGCGCGCCCTGCGCGAGGCGCTGGCGGACTGGTCGCGCGGCGCGCTGCGCGCCGAGATGGCGCGCCATTACGACCCCTACTGGCAGGGGCTGCCTCTGGACACGCATCTGGTCTTTGCCGGGCTGTTGCGCGATCTGGGCGCGGACGAGATGCGCATCGACCTGCACCCCGACCCCGACCGCGATGCGACGCGCGCCTGTTTCGTGCTGTCCGATCATCCGGGGCTGTTCGCGCGCTTCGCGGGCGCGCTGGCGCTGGTGGGGGCGAATATCGTCGATGCGCGCACCTACACCACCAAGGACGGCATCGCGACAGCGGTGTTCTGGGTCCAGGACGGCGCGGGCCACCCGTACGAGACCGCCAAGCTAGGCCGCCTGCGCAAGATGATCGCGCGCACCCTGGCGGGTGAGGTGGTGACCGAACGCGCGCTGGAAGAGCGTGACCGCGTCGCCAAACGTGCGCGCGCGTTCCATCTGCCGACCAATATCAGCTTCGACAATGAGGGTTCGGAGATCTACACGATCATCGAGGTCGACACCCGCGACCGGCCGGGGCTCTTGTCGGATCTGGCGCGCACGCTGGCCGATGCCAATGTCTCGATCGCGAGTGCGGTGATCGCGACCTACGGGCTGCAGGCGGTGGATACGTTTTACGTCAAGGACATGTTCGGGCTGAAACTGCATTCGAAATCGCGCCAGGACGCGCTGGAGCGCAAGCTGCGCGCGGCGATCTCCGCCGGTGCGGCACGGGCCGCAAAGGGATGAGGGGCCTGCGCCCGGCCCTGCGGGGCACAGCCCGGCCGGCCCACCCCACCCACCCACCCGTGGGCCGCCCGGGCTGCGCCGGGAGGCTTCGCTGATGGCGCGTATCCGGCTGGTCGCGGGGTTCGTGACCGTGGGGCTCTGGACCTTGCTCAGCCGCGTCTTCGGCTTCGTGCGCGATGTGCTGATGGCGGCCTTCCTGGGCGCGGGGCCGGTGACGGACGCCTTTTTCGTGGCTTTCGCGCTGCCCAACATGTTCCGCCGCTTCTTCGCCGAGGGGGCGTTCAACTTCGCCTTCGTGCCGATGTTCGCCAAGAAGCACGAGGCGGGCGAGGATGCCGAGAGCTTCGCGCGCGATGCGTTCTGGGGGATGGCCGCGCTCTTGCTGGTGTTCTCGACCCTTGCGGTGATCGCCATGCCGCTTCTGGTCTGGGCGATGGCGGCGGGCTTTGCGCAGGACGAGCGCTTCGACCTTGCGGTGCTGTTCGGGCGGGTGGCGTTTCCCTACATCTTCTTCATCTCGCTGGTGGCGCTGCTGTCGGGGATGCTGAACGCGGTGGGGCGCTTCACCGCCGCTGCCGCGGCCCCTGTGGCGCTGAATGTGGTGCTGGTGGGCGCGATGCTGCTGGCCGACCGGGCGGGCTGGGCGATGGGGCTCGCACTCGCCTGGGCGGTGCCGGTGGCGGGGGTGATGCAGCTGGCGCTGCTATGGTGGGCGGTGCGGCGCGCGGGATTTGTGATGCGCGTCCGCGCGCCGCGCCTGACGCCCGAGCTGAAGCGGCTGGCGATCATCGCGGGACCGGCCGTGCTGGCGGGCGGGGTGGTGCAGATCAACCTGCTGGTGGGCCGCCAGGTGGCGAGTTTCACGGAAAACGCGGTGTCCTGGCTGAACTATGCCGACCGGCTATATCAGTTGCCGCTCGGCGTGGTGGGGATCGCCGTGGGGGTGGTGCTGCTGCCCGAACTCTCGCGCCGCCTGCGCGCGGGCGAGGCGGGCGCGGGGCAGCATGCCTTCAATCGCGGGCTGGAATTCGCGCTGTTCCTGACGCTGCCCGCCGCCGTGGCGCTGGTGGTGATTGCGGCGCCCATCGTCTCGGTCCTCTACGGGCGCGGGGCCTGGACAGTGGCCGATACCGAGGCCACGGCGCTGGCGCTGGCGGTCTATGCGCTGGGCCTGCCCGCCTTCGTGCTGCACAAGGTGTTGCAGCCGCTTTACTACGCGCGTCACGACACGCGCCGCCCGTTCCGCTATGCGGTGGTGTCGATGGTGGTCAATGCGGTCGTCGCCATCGGGCTGATGCCAGTCATCGGCTTCGTCGCGGCGGCGCTGGCGACCAGCGTGGCGGCCTGGGTGATGGTCTGGCAGCTGTGGGTGAATGCGCGCGACATGGGGCAAGCCGCCGAGCTGGACACGCAGATGCACAGGCGGCTGTGGCGGATCGTGCTGGCGGCGCTGGTGATGGGTCTGGTCCTCTACGTGCTGGGCTGGGGGTTCGCGGACTGGCTGGTGGCGCCGGGGCGGCGCTATGCGGCGCTTGGCGTGATGATCCTGGGCGGCGCCGCGGTGTATCTGGGGCTCGCACAGGCGATCGGGGCGTTCTCGCTGGGCGAGATGCGCGCGGCGCTGCGGCGCAGTCGGGCATGAGGGGGTTGGGCGTCGCTGCCCCCCCCCGCGTCGCCAGTGTCTATCCGATCATTGGTGCAAGACTGGCGACCCCCACGGGATATTTCTGGCAAGGATGAAGGACTCTGCGCGTCCCTCCGGTCAGGGGCGGCGCAGCCTTGCGCGCAGGCCCGGGCGCAGCAGGGCGGTGAGGGTCGCGCCTGCGAGGCAGGCGGTGATGTCGGCGACCCAGTCGAGCCCGCCGCCCATGATCGCCGCGAGAGCGAGCCGCGCGCCGAGCAGGGCCGCGACGAGCGCGCAGGCCCGCAGGCGCGCGGCGGTGCCTGTCGCCGCGTGCCAGGCAAGCCAGCCATAGGCGCCCGCAAGCGCGAAGATCAGGGGGTAGCCGCCGATCAGCCACGCCCCCGAGGGCGCCATCAGGCCGAAGGCGACACCGCCAATCGCCTGCGCAAGCCCGAGGATCAGCAGAAGCCGCAGCGAGCCCAGCCGCTCGGCGCAGTATTTCCCCAGCGCGGCGGTGATGACGATGACGAGCGCGGCCTGCGCGGGCCCGGCATGGACAAGCCCGAAGGCAAGGTAGCGCGCCAGATGGGGCAGCGGCGTCTGGCCGGTCTCGACCATCCAGCCCTGCAGATCGGGCGTGATGCCGACCGCTGCCCAGGCCTGCGCGCGCCAGCCCGCGCTGCCCGCCCAGTTCACCAGCCCCTGCGCGCCGGCCCAGAGCACGGCCTCGACCGCGGCGATGGCGATGACCAGTGCCCAGACCGCACCGGGTAGCGGTTGCAGTAGGCCGTGCTTGCCTTCCGCCATCGCGCGCCCCTTGGTTGACCTTGTCTGCGGCCAAGGCTAAGGCAGCGCGAGTTCTCTGGCCAGTCAGGACATGTGATGAGCGATCCGCAGCCTGCGCACTTTCCGCAGCGTATCTTCTCGGGCATCCAGCCTTCCGGGGGGCTGACGCTTGGAAATTATCTCGGCGCGATCAAGCGCTTCGTGGCCGCGCAAGAGGCCGGGGTCGAGACCATCTATTGCCTGGTCGATCTGCACGCCATCACTGTCTGGCAGGACCCTGCAAAGCTGCGCCATGCGACGCGCGAGCTGGCGGCGGGGTATCTGGCCGCCGGGATCGACCCCGCGCGCTCGATCCTCTTCAACCAGTCCCAGGTGCCTGCCCATGCAGAGCTTGCCTGGATCTTCAACTGCGTGGCGCGGATGGGCTGGCTGCGGCGGATGACGCAGTTCAAGGACAAGGCAGGCAAGAACGCCGAAGAGGCCTCGGTGGGGCTGTTCGCCTATCCGAACCTGATGGCCGCGGATATCCTGGTCTATCACGCGACGCATGTGCCGGTCGGCGAGGACCAGAAGCAGCATCTGGAACTGGCGCGCGACATCGCGATCAAGTTCAACCACGACTATGGGGTGGATTTCTTCCCGGTGGTCGAGCCGGTGATCGAGGGGGCGGCGACGCGGGTGATGAGCTTGCGCGACGGCACGAAGAAGATGTCGAAATCCGACCCCTCGGACCAGTCGCGCATCAACCTGACCGATGATGCCGACGCGATCGCGGCGAAAATCCGCAAGGCGCGCACCGACCCCGAGCCACTGCCCGAGAGCGTGGCCGGGCTCGACGGGCGGGCCGAGGCACGCAATCTGGTGAACATCTATGCCGCGCTTGCCGATATCGCGCCCGATGACGTGATCGCGCAATATGGCGGACAGGGCTTCGGCGCGTTCAAGCCCGCGCTGGCCGAATTGGCGGTCGAGAAACTCAGCCCGCTCAATGCCGAGATGCGCCGCCTGATGCAGGACCCGGCCGAGATCGACCGGCTGCTGGGCACGGGGGCTGTGCGGGCGCGCGAGATCGCGCAGCCGATCCTCGAGCGGACGCTTGAAATCATGGGCATGATCCGCAGCGTCTGACGCAGCACCCGGCTGAGCGGCGCATATCGCGACAGACTTTTCCGGCCCCGGCGACGGGCCAGAACGCGCCATCGTGGCGCGCGTGCAACCGACCTGTGCGCGGGCGAGGATGCGGGCAGGCCCTGTCTGGCAGGGCTCAGCGGGTCGCTTCGGTCAGGCGGCGCGTGACGTAGTCGCGGACCGTGGAGAGCATCGGCGTCATGTGCCGTTCCTCGTCCTTGAAGAAATGGTCAGCGCCTTCGATCTCGGCATGGGTGATGGTGATGCCGCGCTGTTCCTGAAGTTTCGCGACCAGCGCGCGGGTATCGCGCGGGGGCGCCACGCGGTCGGCGGCCCCGTTGATGATCAGCCCCGAGGCCGGGCAGGGGGCAAGGAAGCTGAAATCATACAGATTCGCCGGCGGGGCCACGGAAACGAAGCCGGTGATGTCGGGCCGCCGCATCAGAAGTTGCATCCCGATCCAGGCGCCGAAGCTGAACCCCACCACCCAGCAATGCCGCGTGTTCTGGGTCATCGACTGGACATAGTCGAGCGCCGCCGCGGCGTCGGACAATTCGCCAATGCCCTGATCATACTCGCCCTGGCTGCGGCCGACCCCGCGGAAATTGAAGCGCAGCACAGAAAAGCCGATCTCGTGAAAGGCGTAATGCAGGTTGTAGACGACCTTGTTGTTCATCGTGCCGCCGAATTGCGGGTGCGGGTGCAGCATGATGGCGATGGGGGCGTCGGGTTTGGTCTGCGGGTGGTAGCGACCTTCGAGGCGGCCTTCGGGGCCTGGGAAAATGATCTCGGGCATGCGGGGCCTTATCCTGTGGTCTGCGATCTCGCGCCGCGCTGGGGCAGGCGGCACGGGGCGCAGAATACTTGACTCATTGGTTCGGGCATTTTAGAAGTATTCTAAATGCTGGGCGGCAGTGACGGGCGTGGGGTCAGGCTGTGCCCGTTTAGGGTGAGACGCCGGACGCGTCAACCAGTTAGCAATGCGGGCAGAATGCGGCGCGTGCCCGGGCATGCGCGGCTCACGGGCCTGATCACGGAGTGCCGGAATGAAACTCTCGACCAAGGGCCGCTATGCGATGATCGCGCTGGTCGATCTGGCGCTCGCCCCGCCGGGCGGGCTGGTCACGCTCAACGAGATCGCCGCGCGGCAGAACGTGTCGCTGGCCTATCTCGAACAGCTTTTCGTCAAGCTGCGCCGCGCCGGGCTGGTCGAATCGGTGCGCGGCCCCGGCGGCGGCTACCGCCTGTCGCGCGGGGCCGACGCGATCCGCGTCTCCGAAGTGCTCGAGGCGGTCGAGGAGACTGTCAGCGCCATGCACACGGGGGCGGGCGCATCCGGCGCTGTGTCGGGGTCCAGGGCGCAATCGCTCAGCAACCGGCTGTGGGAGGGGTTGTCCGCGCATGTCTATGTGTTCCTGCACCAGACGCGGCTGTCGGATGTGGCGGGCAACGCGCTGACACCCTGCCCGGCGGTGCCCAACCTCTTTCAGGTGGTGGATGAGCAGGGGGCATGAGCCCGCTTGCGGTGTGCCGGGGCGCGGGGTCGGTTTGGATATCTGGGCAAAGATGAAAGCAGCAGGGTAAGGCATCTTGGCGCGCGTCTATCTGGATCATAACGCCACTACGCCGCTGCGCGCGGAGGCGCGCGCGGCGATCGCGGCGGCCTGCGATGTGGTGGGCAACCCGTCTTCGGTTCATGCCGAGGGGCGCGCGGCGCGCGCCATGGTCGAGCGTGCGCGCGCGCAGTTGGCCGCAGCCTTGGGGGCCGAAGGGGCGGATATCGTCTTCGTCTCGGGCGCGACAGAGGCCGCGGCGCTGGCGCTGGCCGGGCGCGGGCTGGCCTGCGCGGCGGTGGAACATGACGCCGTGCGCGCCTGGTGCGATGACGGGCTGGCAGTGGATGGCGCGGGCCGCGTCACAGTCCCCGAGCCCGCGCGCGCCACGCTGCAACTGGCCAATTCCGAGACCGGCATCGTGCAGGACCTGCCCGAGGGGCTGGCGGTCAGCGACCTGACGCAAGCCTTCGGCAAGTTGCCCTTCGCCTTCAACTGGCTGGGCGTCGGGATCGGCTTCATCTCTGCCCACAAGATGGGCGGGCCAAAGGGCGTGGGCGCGCTGGTGCTGCGGCCCGGCACTGATCTGGCCGCGCAGCTGCGCGGCGGCGGGCAGGAGATGGGGCGGCGCGCGGGCACCGAGAATATCCTCGGCATTGCCGGATTCGGCGCCGCGGCCGAGGCCGCGCAGCGAGATCTGGCCGATGGGGCCTGGGATCGCGTGTCCGAGATTAGAAATATTCTAGAAAACGCACTGGACGCTGTTGCAAGCAAGACTATTTTTGTCGGAAAAGGAGCGCGTCGGTTGCCCAACACGCTTTGCCTCGCAACCCCCGGCTGGAAGGGCGAGACGCAGGTGATGCAGATGGATCTTGCGGGTTTCGCCATCTCGGCGGGTTCGGCCTGCTCCTCGGGCAAGCTGCGGCCCTCGGGGGTGCTGGGTGCGATGGGGTATGACACGGCCACGGCGTCGGGCGCGATCCGCGTCTCGCTGGGGCCGGAGACGACAGAAGACGAGGTGCTGCGCTTTTCCGAGGCGTGGCTGAGAGAATATCGCCGTTTCGCTGCGCGGGCGGCCTGACAGAGGGGACCGATATGGCGGCATTGGATAGCACAGTGATGCGCGAAGGCGTTGACCGTGAGACGGTCGAAACCGTCCAGTCGATGGGCGGCACCTACAAGCATGGCTGGGAAACCGACATCGAGATGGAGTTCGCGCCCAAGGGGCTGAACGAGGACATCATCCGCCTGATCTCGGAGAAGAACAAAGAGCCCGAATGGCTTCTCGAATGGCGGCTTGACGCGTATCGCCGCTGGCTGACGATGGAGAGCCCCGACTGGGCGATGCTGAACATCCCGATGATCGACTATCAGGAGCAGTATTACTACGCCAAGCCCAAGTCGATGGAGGAAAAGCCCAAGAGCCTTGACGATGTCGACCCCAAGCTGCTGGAAACCTACGCGAAACTCGGCATCCCGCTGAAGGAGCAGGCCATTCTCGCAGGCGTCGAAGGGGCGGACGAGGAACGCAAGGTGGCGGTCGATGCGGTGTTCGACTCCGTCAGCCTTGGGACGACCTTCAAGAAGGAACTGGCCGAAGCGGGCGTGATCTTCTGCTCGATCTCCGAAGCGGTGCAGGAGCATCCGGAACTGGTGAAGAAATATCTCGGCAGCGTCGTGCCGCAGAATGACAACTACTTCGCGGCGCTCAACTCGGCGGTGTTCTCGGACGGGTCGTTCGTCTACATCCCCGCCGGTGTGCGCTGCCCGATGGAGCTGAGCACCTATTTCCGCATCAACGCCGAGAATACCGGCCAGTTCGAGCGCACGCTGATCGTGGCCGAGAAAGGCAGCCATGTGAGCTACCTTGAGGGTTGCACCGCGCCCAAGCGCGACACGCACCAGTTGCACGCAGCTGTGGTCGAGATTGTTGTGCTGGAAGATGCCGAGGTGAAGTATTCCACTGTCCAGAACTGGTATCCCGGCGATGAAGACGGCAAGGGCGGCATCTACAACTTCGTCACCAAACGCGCCGACTGCCGCGAGGCACGGGCGAAATGCATGTGGACGCAGGTCGAGACGGGGTCCGCCATCACGTGGAAATACCCCTCCTGCATCCTGCGCGGGGACGACGCGCAGGGCGAATTCTACTCGATCGCCATCGCCAACAACTGGCAGCAGGCCGATACCGGCACCAAGATGGTGCATCTGGGCAAGAACACCCGCTCGCGGATCGTCTCCAAGGGGATCAGCGCGGGGCATGCGCAGAACACCTACCGCGGGCTGGTGTCGATGCACCCGAAAGCCAAGGATTCCCGCAACTACACGCAATGCGACAGCCTGCTGATCGGCGACCGCTGCGGCGCGCATACAGTGCCGTATATCGAGGTGAAGAACGCCTCGAGCCGCGTCGAGCATGAGGCCACGACCTCGAAGGTCGATGACGACCAGCTGTTCTATTGCCGCTCACGCGGGATGGACGAGGAAGAGGCGGTCGCACTCGTGGTCAACGGCTTCTGCAAGGAAGTGCTGCAGGAATTGCCGATGGAATTCGCCATGGAAGCGCAGGCGCTGGTGGCGATTTCGCTGGAAGGGTCGGTCGGCTGAGGCGCGTGGACGGAATGCACCCCGGTGATCTGCGGATCACCGAGGATGCGCACATCCTCCGCACGGCCATGATTGGTGGAAATCTGTTTGTCAGCGGGGGTGGGCGTGTCGTTGTCGATGGGATGATCGGCGGAACACTGATCGCTGATGACACTGTTGTCGAACTGAATGGAATGGCGCACCGCACCGAGATCCGTGGACAGGGCGAGATTATCGGGCGCGGTATGCGCGGACAGTAAAGGGAACCGGATAAATGTTGGAAATCAACAATCTGCACTGTGAACTTGAAGAAGATTCCGAGGTGAAGATCCTGCGCGGGGTCTCGCTGTCGGTCAAGCCGGGCGAGGTGCATGCGATCATGGGCCCCAATGGCTCGGGCAAATCGACGCTCTCCTATGTGCTCTCGGGCCGCGACGGGTATGAGGTGACCGAGGGCAGCGCCACGCTCGAGGGTGCGGACCTGCTGGAGATGGAGCCCGAGGAGCGTGCTGCGGCGGGGCTGTTCCTGGCGTTTCAATACCCCGTGGAAATCCCCGGTGTGGGCAACATGACATTCCTGCGCACGGCGGTGAACGCGCAGCGCAAGGCGCGCGGGCAGGACGAATTGTCTGCGGGCGAGTTCCTCAAACTGGTCCGCGCCAAGGCAAGGGAATTGCAGATCGACGCCGAGATGCTCAAGCGCCCGGTCAATGTGGGCTTTTCGGGCGGCGAGAAGAAGCGCAATGAAATCCTGCAGATGGCGATGCTCGAGCCGAAGATGTGCGTCCTTGACGAGACCGATTCGGGCCTTGATGTCGACGCGATGAAGCTGGTCAGCGACGGGGTGAACGCGCTGCGCGATGCGGGGCGGTCCTTTCTGGTGATCACGCATTACCAGCGGCTGCTGAACCATATCAAACCCGATGTCGTGCACATCATGTCCGAAGGCCGGATCATCAAGACCGGCGGGCCGGAGCTTGCGCTCGAGGTTGAGGAAAACGGCTATGGCGACCTGCTGGCCGAGGCCGCATCATGATCCCGCGCGCGAAACTCAAGGCCCAGAAGGTCGATGCCGCAGGCGCGCTCCTCGACGGGGTGGCGCTGCCCGAGGGGGGCGCGTGGATCACCCGCGCCCGCAAGGCCGCGCGCGAGCGGGTGCTGGAGATGGGGCTGCCGGTCAAGCGCGACGAATACTGGAAATACACCGACCCGCGCCGCCTGACCGACGCCGGGGCAGCCCCCGCCGCGCTGCACGACACCCAGGGCGAGGCGCCGGTCTTCGGCCAGATCGACCGGGTGAAGCTGGTCTTCGTCGACGGGGTGTTCGATCCGCAGGCCTCGGATGCGATGGACTTGGCCGGGGTGGAGATCTGCACGCTGGCGCAGGCCGGGGAAAGCGATCTGCACTGGGCGCGCGACCTCTACGGCACGCTCGAAGCGCGCGGGCAGCGCCCGGTCGAGCGGTCGCTCGCCAGCCTGAACACCGCGCAGGCGCGTGAGGGGCTGCTCATCCGTGTGACCGCCAAGGCGGAAAAGCCGATCTCGATCATCTATCACCGCTCGAGCGCCGAGGCCGATGCGATGGTGCACCATCTGGTCCGGGTCGAGGCCGGGGCCGAGGCCACGATCCTCGAGAACGGCCCCCTGGCGGCGCGCTTCAACCAGGTGATGGAGGTCGATATCGCCGATGGCGCGACGCTGCACCATGTCCGGGCGCAGGGCCGCGACCATGAACGCGCGGGCGTGGCGCATCTGTTCGCACGGCTGGGCGCGCGGTCGCAGCTCAAATCCTTCACGCTGACGGCGAACGGCGCGCTCATTCGCAACGAGGCGGTGGTCTGGCTGGACGGGGCCGAGGGGTCCGCGCATCTGGCGGGCGCAACGGTGGGCGACGGCGCGTTCCACCATGACGACACGGTGTACATCACCCATGGCGCGCCGCGCTGCGAAAGCCGGCAGGTCTTCAAGAAGGTGCTGCGGCACGGGGCCGTGGGCGTGTTCCAAGGCAAGATCCTGGTCGATCAGATCGCGCAGCTCACCGATGGCTACCAGATCAGCCAGTCGCTGCTGCTGGATGAGGATGCGCAATTCCTCGCCAAGCCGGAGCTGGAGATCTACGCCGATGACGTGAAATGCAGCCATGGCTCGACTTCGGGCGAGATTGACCCGGTGCAGCTGTTCTATCTGCGCGCGCGCGGGCTTTCCGAGGACACGGCGAAGCTGCTTCTGGTGCTGGCCTTTCTGGCCGAAGCGCTGGACGAGATCGAGGATGCGGGGCTCGCGGAGGATCTGCGCGACCGGCTGGAGGCGTGGCTCGCCCGGCGCGCCTGAGGCAGCGGCGGGTGGGGGCGCTGCCCCCCTCTCGCTCCGCCCGCCCCCCGGGATATTCTGGCACAGATGAAAGGGCATGGCAGGGCTCATGTCGCTGGTTCGAAACATCGCACGCAGTTATCGCAGGCCCGGCGAGGTGGTTGCCGGGCTGGACGCGCAGGGGCTGCGCGAGCCGCAATTGCTGTTCTTCCTGACGCTGGCCTGCGGGCTGATCTATGTCGCGCAATGGCCGGGGCTGGCGCGGGCGGCGGCGGTGGACCCGAGCGTGAGCTTCGAGCAGCGCATGGGCGGTGCGCTTTTCGGGGTGATGTTCATGTTGCCGCTGCTTCTTTACGGAGTGGCGGGGCTGTTGCAGCTGGGTCTGCGGCTGGTCGCGGGGCCGGTCAGCGGGCTGCGGGTGCGGCTGGCGTTTTTCTGGGCGCTGCTTTGCGTCGCGCCGCTGATGCTGGTGCAGGGCGGCTTGCGCGGGATCGCCGGACTCGGGCCGGAGGTGCAGCTATTCGGGTTTGTGGTCCTTGGCGCTTTTCTCTACATACTGGGCGCGGGGCTGCGCCGCGTGGTGCAGCTCGAGCGGGGCGCGGCGTAGCGTATGGAAGCGACAGGGAAACGGGTAATGGATCTGACGATCTCGGCGATCAGTGCGCTGGTGCGCGAGACCTTGACGCAGCCCAAGGCGGCGGCCGAGCGTCTGCTGGCGATGAATGTCCCCGATGATGCGCGCTGGCTGGGTTTCGTGCTGGTGGTCGTGCTGTCGGTGCTGCTGGGTCAGGCTTCGGTGCTGGTGATGGGCGAGGGGGCCTTTGGTGGCGGCCTTGCGATGATGGCGATGTTCCAGACCACGGTGCTGCTGGCCATGGTCGTCGCGGTGCAGGGTATCGGGCGGGCCTGCGGCGGGGTGGGGCGGTTTCCCGACACGCTGTTGCTGATCGCCTGGCTGCAATTCGTGATGCTGGTGTTTCAGGTGCTGCAGATCATCTCGCTGGTGCTGATCCCGCCGCTGTTCGGGCTGATCGCGGTGCTGGCGCTGGTGGTCTTTCTCTATGTGCTGTCGCATTTCATCCTGGCGCTGCATGGCTTCACCTCGGCGTTGAAGGTGGGGGTGGGGATCATCTTTTCGGTGTTCGGGATCGCGATGGTGCTGGCCATTCTGCTGGCGATGCTGGGCATCGCCCCCGAGGCGGCGTGACCATGCTTGATGTCGCCTCCATTCGTGCGGATTTTCCGATCCTGTCGCGGCAGGTGAACGGCAAGCCGCTGGTCTATCTCGACAATGGCGCCTCGGCGCAGAAGCCGCAGGTGGTCATCGACGCGGTCACGCGCGCCTATGCCGAAGAATATTCCAATGTGCACAGGGGTTTGCACTACCTTTCTAACCTTGCGACAGACAAATACGAGGCCGTTCGCGGCACGCTCAGGCGGTTTCTGAACGCCGCGCATGAGGACGAGATCATCTACACCACCGGCACCACAATGGGCATCAATCTGGTCGCCTATGGCTGGGCCATGCCACGGTTTGAACCCGGCGATGAGATCGTCCTCAGCGTGATGGAGCATCACGCCAATATCGTGCCCTGGCATTTCCTGCGCGAGCGGCAGGGCGTGGTGCTGCGCTGGGTGGAGTGCGACGCGCAAGGCGTGCTCGATCCGCAGGCGATGATCGACGCGATCGGCCCGCGTACGAAGCTGGTGGCCGTCACGCATATGTCGAACGTGCTGGGCACAGTGGTCGATGTGGGTGCGATTTGCGCGGGGGCGCACGCGAAGGGCGTGCCGGTTCTGGTCGATGGCAGCCAGGCGGCAGTGCACATGCCGGTGGATGTGCAGGCGCTGGGGTGCGATTTCTATGCGGTGACGGGGCACAAGCTCTACGGGCCGTCGGCCTCGGGCGCGATCTACATCTCGCGCGCGCGGCAGGCCGAGATGCGCCCCTTCCTGGGCGGCGGCGACATGATCCGCGAGGTGACGCGCGACGGCGTGGTCTATAACGACCCGCCGCACAAGTTCGAGGCCGGAACCCCCGGTATCGTCCAGCAGATCGGGCTGGGCGTGGCGGTCGAGTACATGATGGGCGTGGGGATGGAGGCCATCGCCGCGCATGAGGCCGATCTGCGCGATTACGCGCAGGCGCGGCTGACGGGGCTGAACTGGTTGAACGTGCAGGGGAATGCGCCGGGCAAGGGGGCGATCTTCAGCTTCACGCTGGAAGGCGCGGCGCATGCGCATGACATCTCGACCGTGCTCGACAAGAAGGGCATCGCCGTGCGCGCGGGCCAGCACTGCACGGGGCCGTTGATGGAGCATCTGGGGGTGAGTGCGACCTGCCGCGCGTCCTTCGCGATGTACAACACCCGCGACGAGGTCGATGCGCTGGTCGATGCGCTGGAGCTGTGCCACGAATTGTTCGCGTAACGGGGCGACCGGACGACGTGGGCCGACCCGCTGCGTTTTGGCGATATCCGATTGCACAGACCCGCGCGGGCCAGTATAGACCGTGGCGTGGCACCCGTAGCTCAGCTGGATAGAGCGCTGCCCTCCGAAGGCAGAGGTCATAGGTTCGAATCCTATCGGGTGCGCCATAAAATCAAAGACTTAGCGGGACGGCGTGAGGGCGGGACAGAAGCTAGCTCGCAACTTAGCGCAGCGAAGGCGCAGGTATCAATCCGCAGTATTCGCCAGCGGCCGAGTCGGCCCCAGCCGCCGCCAGATCCAAACGCAGTCTCCGTGCCATATCTCGGCCACTGATCCCAACGCGGCCTAGGCATCACTTGTGCTGCCATACTTGATCCGCAGGAAATCCCTGATCTTGCCGTTAGACAGCTCTTCAATGCCCCTAACTTCGTAGGAATGAAGAACGTAATCGAGGAACTGCCGCATCTCTGCCTCGTAGCCGCCTAGCCCGTTGGACCGGGCAGCCTCGGCGCGCTCGGACCGCGCCAGCGGGGCGAGGGTGAAGCCCACATAGGCCAGCACGTCGAAGATGTCGCTGTTGCCTGCGTCGATCAGGCGGCGCATGTCGTTCATGCGGTCGCCAGCATAGCCAAGCTCGGCGATGCCATAGCGCGATCCTCGCGCGCGACGCGGTCCCGATCATCCCGATCCGCAAGACTGGTCGATTGTGGAAAGAAAACTGCTCGGCGGCATGCGTCCGCAACGAAACCCTGCGCGCGACCCGATACTATGGCAGGGCATGTCTCGGAAGCGCTGGGCAGGATACCCATGCTCGAAGCCGGATCGAGGCGAGGATGCCCTCGCCGGTTCACGCGAACCGGTGGCGTGCACCGGCTCGACCTGAAAGCCTTCGGCGAACCTGTCGCCGCACGAGACGCAGACCGCCAGACCGGCGAAATCCACATCAGCATCATTCGCAGGCTCTCTCGAACACATGGCGTTCGCCTGCTCATTCATGAACCGCTTCTTCGCCCTCGGCACAGCCGATATCGTCCGCGTGGCACGAAGCCGAAGGGGACAGGGGCAGTCACGCCTCAAGCCGCCTTTCTGCAACAATGCCCTTTGACTGGGTTCCTGCGCGTGACGGTGTTGCTGTCGGATGTCATGAGTGACCTCGCCACAGCTGCCGTGCCCCGCCATCCTCACGCGGTGGACACGTGCCCGGGTGGAGTCTGCAAGGTTGCGCGGGCGCAATACCCACAGGCCTGAAGCAGAAGACCAGAGATCGAAAGCGTGGACTTGCGGTTTATCCGCAGCCACGACACCGTTCTGGGATCACTCCAGCTCGCCAAGCTGCGAGTGCAACTGTTCCACGCGCTGGAGCATGTCATGCGCGACGGTATCGCGATAGCGCAATGTCTGCAAAGCCAGCAGCCGAATAATGGCAAAGGGTCCGGCGAAGCAGTCGATGGGCTGCTCGGTCTCGATCGCGCAGATCACGGTCCATTCGGGGCGCTTTTCCGGGTCGGGCAGGCGCACGCTGCGGTCGGCGAGCAGCAATGTCCTGGCGCCGCTGTCGCTGAGCGCCTGCATCAACGGGGCGAAATGCGTCATCCGTCGGCGCATCCCGAACACCAGCGCGACATCGCCCGCGCCGACATTTGCCAGACGTTCTGCCAGGCTGCGCCCGCCATGCGCCAGCAATGCGACATCCGTGCGCACCGACGCCAGAAGCGTTGCGGCATATTCCGCCAGCGCATGGCTGTTGCGGAACCCCACGCACCAGACCCGCTCGGCCTGGACCAGGGCAGTCGCGACTTCCCGCACGGTCGCGGGGTCCAGCATCGAGAGCGTGGCCTCCAGCGCGCGGGCTTCCTCGGCCAGATGTGCCGTGACCAGGTGCTGCGGCCCGGGTGATTCGCGCCCGGCGGTATCAAACAGATGAAAGATCGAGCCAGATGCCCGCAAATTGCGCGCGGCCCGCCGTGCCTCGTCATAGGATTCATAGCCGAGGCGCTGGAACAAACGCGAAACGGTGGCCGTTGAAACCCTGGCGCGTTCGGCCAGTTCCTTGCCGGTCAGCACCGCGATTTCCCCCGGTCTGTCGCGCAAGGTATCCACGATCCTGCGCTCGCTAGCCGTCATTGCACTGTATATGGCGTTCAGCCGTTCGGTGAGCGTGAGTGTGCTCAGATCGTTGTCCTGCATTTCGACTTCTCTTACGGCCTCTGTAACACAGATTTCAAAATGCTTGACACAGTGCAAGTTAATTTACAGCGTTGGGGTGTGGCTTTGGCCGATGCGCCCGAGCCGACAACGCCCGGCCATAGGGATGGAGAAGGGGTATTGGAAGACGCAAGTCCACTCGCCGGGGATTTTCTGATCCGGAACGCCACGCTGCACACGGGTGACGGGGCGCCCCCCATGCAGGGGGACCTTGCAGTCTCTGACGGCCTGATCCTTGGCATGGGCCCGCAGATCCAGGGGCGTTTCGGCGAGATCATCGATGCGACTGGACTGGCGCTGGCGCCGGGCTTCATCGACGTGCATACCCATGACGACGCGATCGCCCTGGAACCGGGCGCGATGCTGTCGAAGCTCAGCCAGGGCGTGACCACGGTCGTGACCGGCAACTGCGGTGTCAGTCTGGCGCCGGAATTGCCCGCGGAGCTGTCGGAACAGGTGCCGCCGCTCGACCTGCTGGGCGGGTGCGACGCCTTCCTCTACCCGCGCTTCGGCGACTATCTGGCTGCCCTGCGCACGGCGGGGCCGGATCTGAATGTGGTCCCGCTGGTGGGGCACACGGTGTTGCGGGTGCGTGCCATGGGCACCGATCTGGACCGCCCCGCAACTGCGGCCGAGATTGCCGCCATGCGCGCCGATCTGCTGGATGCGCTGGCGGCGGGGGCGGCGGGGCTGTCCACGGGGCTCGCCTATCCGCCGGCACGTTTCGCTGCCAGCGAAGAGATCGTCGCGCTGGTTGGCAAAGTCGCGCAGGCGGGGCGGCTGTGGACGACCCATATGCGCGACGAACGCAGCGGCGTCGTCTCGGCGGTGGCGGAAACACTCGATATCGCGCGCCGGACCGGTGCGCGCCTCCTGATATCGCATCACAAATGCTGCGGGGATGCCGCATTCGGGCTGTCGCGCACCACGCTTGCGATGATCGCCGAAGCGCGCCGCACCATGGCGGTCGATCTGGATGTCTACCCCTACACGGCCTCCTCGACGGTGCTGAACCCCGTTTTCGCGCGTGACAGCCACAAGGTCACGGTCAGCTGGTCCGACAGCCACCCCGAAGCCGTCGGCCGCGACCTGCGAGATATCGCCGCCGACTGGGGCGTGCCCGAGGCCGAGGCGCTGGAGCAGCTGAAACCCGGCGGCGCGATCTACCACCAGATGGACGAGGCCGATCTGCGTCGCATCCTGGCCTTCGGGCCATCGCTGGTTGGCTCGGACGGGTTGCCGCGTGACCGGCGACCGCATCCGCGGCTCTGGGGCAGCTTTCCGCGCGTGCTGGGCCATTACGCCCGCGACGAGGGGCTGTTCGCGCTGGAAACGGCCATTGCCAAGATGACCGGCCAGACGGCAGACGCGCTGCAATTGCGAAATCGCGGGCGTCTGGTGGCGGGGCATGTGGCCGATCTGGTGCTGTTCGATCCGACAACAGTGGCGGATGCCGCGACCTATGCAGACCCGATGCGCCCGAGCCTGGGCATCGACCGGGTCTGGATCGGCGGACAACTCGCCTATGCCGAGGGCGCGGCCCGGCGCAGCGGCCTGGGCCGGACCCTGTCGGCAGCCCCTGCGGCAGAGGCTGTGGCATGATCCGTGATGACCCCGAGAAGACGACCCCGCAAATCAACAAGGAAAGGAGACAGGGAATGACGCTAAGGAAAACACTGGCCCTGCCATCGCGCGCGGCGCTGCTGGGCAGCGCAGTCGTCATGGCCGGATTGCCCGCCATGGCTGGCGGAGATCTCATCTGGGCGCGCTATGGCGACATCGACAGCCTGGACCCGCACCGTGCCACATCGACCCTGTCGATGCAGGTCTGGGACCAGATCTATGACACGCTTCTGGCCTTCGAGGATGATGGCAGCGCGGTCCCGAACCTCGCCGAAAGCTGGGAGGTCAGCGACGACGGCCTGTCCTACACCTTCGCGCTGCAAGAGGGCGTGCTCTGCCATGACGGCACACCCTTCGGCGCCGAGGATGTGAAATTCACCATCGACCGCGCCTTTGGCGACAATCCCAGCCTGACGCGCACAAGCTGGGGGCCGATCGAGAGCGTCGAGGTGGTGGACGACCTGACCGTGACCGTCACGCTGGAGAGCACCTTCGGCGCGTTCCTGCCCTTCCTCGCCGACAGCTTCTCGTCCATCGTCTGCGCCTCGAACGCCGATGTGGACGGCTTCGGCACCAGCACGGCCATCGGCACCGGCCCATTCAAGCTGGTCAGTTGGGTGCAGGGCGACGAGGTGGTGCTCGAGCGGAACGACGATTACCGCAACTTCGGCAAACCGGTCGAGAATTCGGGGCCCGTCCATCTGGACCGGCTGATCGTGCGCACCATCCCAGAGCCGCAGACGCGGCTTGCCGCCCTGCGCACCGGCGAAGCGCATATCGCCGAGCCGCCCTTCGACGATATCCCCGACATTCAGGCCGGCGATGAGCTGGACCTCGTCGTGGCCGAGAACACCGGGCAGAACGTGTTCTGGCAATACACTGTCTCGCGCCCGCCCTTTGACGACATCCGCGCGCGCCAGGCCGTGGCCCATGCCACTGACCCCGACATGGCCATCGAGATCGTCTATGGCGGGACCAACCAGCGCGAATGGTGCCCCATCGCCGCAGGCGTCTTCGGCAACGATCAGGAGTTCTGCGCGCAGTACGGCTACCCCTACGACCCCGACCGCGCGCGCGAGTTGCTGGCCGAAATGGGCTATGGCCCCGGCAATCCGCTGGAGACCACGATGTATGTCTGGACCGGCGGCAACCGCCATATCCTGGCCGAGATCTTCCAGGCGCAACTGGCCGATGTGGGCATCCAGGCGGATATCGAGATCATGGATATCGGCACCATGAACGCCCGCGTGCGCGAGGATAACGAGCGCACCGATACTGACGCGCCGGGCAAGTTCAACATGATGACCTGGGGCTGGTACGACCCCGACATCCTGTTCGCGCTGTGGCATCAGGGTGGCGCCTATGCCGGGTATCAGTCCGACGAACTGGACGCGATGCTGGAACTGACCCGCGAGTTGACGGATGAGGATGCGCGGCTCGAGGCGGTGCAGGACGTGATCCGCTACCTGATGGAGAACGCGATCCATGTGGGCCTTTATACCCCCGGCTGGGAGTGGATCTTTGCCGTACGGCCCGAGGTCGAGGGCTTCAAGGTCGGCACATTCCTGCATCCGATGTTCCAGGATGTGCGCCTGAGCGACTGACCGAACCCGCCCGGCCGCCACGTCCGGTGGCCGGGCGTTCCCCTCGCCGAAGCCGGGAGCTTGCACAATGCTGCGCTTCATCGCCCAGCGGCTGTTCGCCGCGCTGATCACGATCTGGATCGCCACCATCGCGGTGACCCTGCTGATCCATCTGGTGCCCGGCGATCCGGTGCGGATCATGTATTCGGGCTTTCAGACCACCGAGGCCGAGATCGAGGCGATCCGCCAGCGCCTCGGCCTCGATCAGCCGATCTGGCGGCAGTATTTCATGTATCTGGGCCGGGTTCTGCAGGGCGATCTGGGCCATTCCATCGTCGGCAACCAGCCGGTTCTGGACACATTGTTGCAGCGGTTTCCGGCGACTCTGGCGCTGACCGTCTCGGCGCTGGTGATCGCGGTGGTGGTGGGCGGCTCGCTGGGCTTCTTCGCCGCCTATCGCCGGGGCACGGCCTGGGATTTCGGGGCCATGACGCTGGCCATCGTCGGCGTGTCGATGCCGCATTTCTGGCTGGGGCTGTTGCTGTTGTTCCTGTTCTCGATGACGCTGGGCTGGCTGCCCGTGGGCGGCAGCGGCTGGCGCAACCTGATCCTGCCCGCGCTGACGCTGGGGCTGGCGACCGGCGCGGTGATCGCGCGGCTGACGCGCTCGGCCATGATCGACATCTTCGATCAGGACTTCGTGCGCACCGCCCATGCCAAGGGTCTGCCCAAGACGCTGGTCCTCTATCGCCACGCGCTGCGCTCGGGGCTCGTGCCGATCGTGTCCATGCTGGGGCTGCAATTCGCCTATCTGATGGGGGGCGCCATCGTGATCGAGAATGTCTTTGCCTGGAACGGCGTGGGACGGCTCGCGATTCAGGCGGTGTTCGCCCGCGACTACCCGCTGATCCAGGGCTTCATCCTGTTCTTCGCCACGGTCGTGGCGCTGGTGTCCGTCATCATCGACGTGACCTATGCGCTGCTTGACCCGCGCATCCGGTACGGCACATGAGCGCCCCGGCCGAACCCGTCACCAGCGCCGCCCCGGTCGCACCGCGCCGCGCCGTCTGGTCGCTGCTGCGCAGCCCCTCGGGCGCAGTGGGGCTGGCGATCGTGCTGCTGCTGGTGGTGGTGGCGCTGCTGGCACCGGTCATCGCGCCCTACGATCCGTTTCGCATGGCGTCGGGGCCGCGGCTGGCGCCGCCATCCTCGGACCACTGGATGGGCACCGACCAGTTGGGGCGCGACGTGTTCTCCCGCGTGGTCTATGGCGCCCGGCTGACGCTGATGATCGGCACCATCGCGGTGGGCATCTCGCTGACCGCGGGGCTGCTCTTGGGCCTGATCGCGGGCTATGCCGGCGGCTGGCCCGAGCGTATCCTGATGCGGCTGGTCGATGTCGTCTTCAGCTTCACCGAGATCGTGATCGCGCTGGCCTGCCTTGCCATCCTCGGTGTGGGGCTGATCAACGCCATGATCGCCATCGGCATCGCCTCGATCCCCTTTTACGCCCGCATCACCCATTCGGTCGTGCTGGTCGAGAAGAACAAGCCCTATTTCGAGGCCGCAGTGGCCGCCGGGGCCTCGCATCTGCGGCTGATTTTCCTGCATCTGCTGCCCAACGTCATCCCCACGCTGATCGTGGTGGGCACGCTGGGGGTGTCCACGGCGGTTCTGGCGGCGGCGGGGCTGTCCTTTCTGGGGCTGGGCGCGCAGCCGCCGCAGCCGGAATGGGGGTTCATGCTGTCGTCGTCGCGCGATCTGATCAGCCGGGCGCCCTGGATGATGATCTTTCCGGGCCTTGCCATCGCCATCACGGTGCTGGGTTTCAACCTCTTGGGTGACGGGGTGCGCGAAGTGCTTGACCCCCGCCAGAGGGCAAGATGAGCGCGCCGCTGCTGCAGGTCCGCGACCTGAGCGTCGCCTTCGGCCCGGTAAGGGCCGTGGACGGGCTGTCCTATGACCTGCACGCGGGCGAGACGCTGGCCATCGTCGGCGAAAGCGGGTCGGGGAAAAGCGTGTCGTCCATGGCGCTGCTGGGCCTGTTGCCGCGCCGCAGCGCCCGGATCGGCGGCGGCGCGGCCCTGTTCGACGGCAAGGACCTGTTGCGCCTGTCCGAGCGGGACCAGCGGCGCATCCGTGGCAATCGCATCGCCATGATCTTTCAGGAGCCGATGACCTCGCTCACCCCGGTCTTGCGCATCGGCCAGCAGTTGACCGAGGCCCTGATCGAGCATCGCGGGCTGAGCCAGCGTGCCGCCCGCGACAAGGCGCTGGAGATGCTGCGTCTGGTGGACCTCTCCGACCCGCCGCGCCGGATGCGCCAGTTCCCGCATGAATTGTCGGGCGGCATGCGCCAGCGGGTGATGATTGCCATGGCCATGGCGCTGGAGCCCGATATCCTGATCGCGGATGAACCGACCACGGCCCTGGATGTGACGGTGCAGGCGGAAATCCTGGGCCTGATGCGCGATGTGCAGGCGCGCTTCGGCACCGCGATCCTGCTGATCACCCACGACATGGGCGTTGTCGCCGAAATGGCCGACCGCGTGGTGGTCATGCACCGGGGCAAGAAGGTCGAGGACGGGCCGGTGACGGCGATCTTCGGCAACCCGCGAGAAGACTATACCGCCGCGCTGCTGGCGGCGGTGCCGCGGCTGGGCGCCCGCAGTGCCGAGGAGGGGCCAAGGCCGATCATCGACCAGCCCGCCCGGCCCGGCGAGGTGGTGCTGCATGCCGAAGGCATGTGCAAGGAATTCGCCGGGCGCGGCGGGATATTCGCACGCACCGGCGGCACGATCGCCATGGAGGATGTCGGCTTCTCCGTCCGCGCGGGAGAGACGCTGGCGCTGGTCGGCGAAAGCGGGTCGGGAAAATCGACCTCGGGCCGCGCTGTGCTTCGGTTGCTGGATGTCGATGAGGGTCGTATCGAGTTGGAGGGCGAGGATATGCGCGCCCTGTCAGCCCGCAGTCTGCGCAAGGCGCGCCGGGCCATGCAGATGGTGTTCCAGGACCCGTTCGCCGCGCTCAACCCACGGATCAGCATCGGGCGCCTGATCGCCGAACCGATGGTTATCCACGGCATCGCGCGGGGCAGCGAACTCGAGGACCGGGTGGCGGAACTGCTGCGCCGCGTCGGGCTCGAGCCCGACCATATGAGCCGCTTTGCGCATGAATTCTCCGGCGGGCAGCGTCAGCGCATCTGCATTGCCCGTGCCCTTTCGGTCGGCCCCAAACTGATCGTGGCGGACGAACCGACCTCGGCGCTCGATGTCTCGGTGCAGGCGCAGGTGCTGGAGTTGATGCTGGAGTTGCAGCAATCCATGGGGCTGGCCTATCTGTTCATCAGCCACGACATGGCCGTGGTCGAGGAAATGGCGCATCGTGTTGCCGTCATGCGCCAGGGGCGCATTGTCGAAATGGGCCCCCGGCGCGATGTCCTCAATGCCCCGCGCCACCCCTATACCGACGCTCTGCTGGCCGCTGTCCCCAAGCCCGACCCCACGGTGCAGCGGCAGAAACTGCCGCGCCTTGACCTGAAGGATCTGCCCATGGGCTCTCTTGCACAGGCCGCGCCAGACCACTGGGTTGCGCAATGACCGTGGGGATCGGCATCGCCGGGCCGGGGGCAGGACGCGCGGCGCTGGCCGCGTTGCGGATGGTCGAGCGGGTGGGCCGCGGCATGCTGGGCGGGTTCGTCAGTCTGGCGGCGCTCGATGCACAGGGCAAGCTGCACCGGGCAGAGACCGGGCGGGGCGGGGCAGCGGCGCTCTTTGCGGGCACCATCCCCGATGAGATCGCAGATGCGCCTTGCGTGGCGCTCATGTCCTCGGGCCCGGACCGGCATCCCCCGCTCAGCCAGTTCACCCCCGCTGCGGCGGGCGTGGCCTGTATCAGCGGTCACCGGTTGCCGAACATGCCCGCTGTGCCGGGCGGTGATGCGGTCAATGTGCTGGCGCTCCGGGCCATCATGCAAGGCGGCGCGGCTCAGCCTGTGCTGGAGACGCTGCTGGCAGAACACCCCCGTGCCGATGCCGGACTGATTGCCGTGACCGCGGCGGGCGAGGTGGCGATGGCCAACAGCGCACTGGTCGCGGCCCGCACCGATGCCGGGGCGCTGACGACCTGCGCGGCAGGTCTGAAGATCGCCATCCTGCATAACGCGATCTTCCCGGTGACGGGCCTGGCCGAGATCGCGGCGGGTGCCGCGATCGACAGTTGCGCGCCCGCCGATGCGCATGATTTCGAGGTCAGCCTGTCCACCGGGCTGCGCCTGAACGCCTCGGCGCAAGGCGGCGTGGAAATCGATGGCGCGGGAGAGGTCATCGGCATCGGCGGACTGCCCGCAGGCTGGATGGCCCCGGTCTGGCAGGGCGCGGCCGCGATGCGCGGGGCGGTGGTGCTGCACAATGGCCGCCAGGTCGGCACCCTGGTCTCCGAAGCCTACTGCATTTCCCGGAACGGCGTTCTGCAAAGCTGCGATGGGTGCGCATCGGTTCGGCTGCGCGTGCGCGCGACCGAACCCCTGTCCGGCCAGAGGGAGGGCCTTCATGAACCGTAGTCTTGTCGTTGCCGCTGCACAACTTGGTCCCATTGCGCGCCACGAACCGCGCCGGGCGGTGGTCGATCGCATGATCGTCCTGATGACCGAGGCGCGGGAGCGCGGCGCAACGCTTGTCGTCTTTCCGGAACTGGCGCTGACCAGTTTTTTCCCCCGCTGGTGGATGGAGGATCCAGCCCAGATCGACGCCTGGTTCGAACGCAGCATGCCATCGGACGACACACGCCCGCTCTTCGATTGCGCGCAGCGGCTGGGCGTCGGATTCCACCTCGGCTATGGCGAACTCACCCCCGAGGGACGCCGGTTCAATACCGCCATTCTGGTCGGGCCGGATGGCGCATTGCTGGGCAAGTACCGCAAGGTGCATCTGCCCGGTCACTTCGACCACGAACCGGCCCGCCCGTTCCAGCATCTCGAAAAGCGATACTTCGAGAAGGGGGATCTGGGGTTTCCCGTCGTGGACGCGTTTGGTGGCAGGCTGGGCATCTGCATCTGCAATGATCGCCGCTGGCCGGAAACCTGGCGGATGCTGGGTCTGAAAGGGGCGGAGCTGATCGTTCTGGGCTATAACACGCCAGCCCATTACCCGCCTGCGCCCGAGCATGATCATCTGCAGTATTTTCACAATGCGCTGTCGCTTCAGGCCGGGGCCTATCAGAACGGGGCATGGGCCGTGGGTGTGGCCAAGGCGGGCCGCGAGGAAGGCTGCGATCTGATCGGTGGCAGCCTGATTGTTGCCCCGACGGGTGAAATCGTCGCGCAGGCCGCAAGCCTTGGCGACGAAGTAATCACGGCGCGTGTCGATCTGGACCGCTGCTCGGAAATCCGGCGCAACATCTTCAACTTCAGGCTGCATCGCCAACCGTCAGAGTATGGTCTTCTGGTGGCCGAGGACTGAATGAAGAGTGTCCTGCAACATTCTGATCCTAATGGGGTTTCCCTTCCGATCAGCCCGAAGTGGGGGCTGACCTCTGTCGCCTGCTGCGCCATGCCACTGCGACGGCCTTGACGAACGCCACCCGACAGGCTGGCCGACCGCGCAAGGCCGTGCGGCCCGTGGATACTCTGCGCAGGCCAAAGCTCTCGGCAGGACTCAGCGCACTTCGGACTATGGACCCCGCGAAACCGAAAGCAGGCCAATCCCACCCGGCGAGTCAAAAACCCCCGCCAGTGGCGGGGGTTTTTACCGGCAGCCTGACAGGGGCCATGCGCGGCGCGGGAGATCGCGCCAGCCGGAGCAATTCGCTCAGCCGACCAGTTCCAGCCCGGAAAAGAAATAGGCGATCTCGGCAGCGGCGGTCTCGGGCGCGTCCGAGCCATGCACCGAGTTCTCGCCCACCGATTGCGCGAATTCCGCGCGGATCGTGCCGGGCGCGGCGTCGGCGGGATTGGTCGCGCCCATCACTTCGCGATTCTTGGCGATCGCGCCTTCGCCTTCCAGCACCTGCACCACCACCGGGGCCGAGGCCATGAACTCGCACAGCTCGTCATAAAAGGGGCGTTCGGCGTGCACTTCGTAGAACTTGCCGGCCTGCGCCTTGGTCAGGTGGATACGCTTCTGCGCGACGATGCGCAGCCCCGCTTCCTCGAACTTGGCGTTGATCTTGCCGGTCAGGTTGCGGTTGGTGGCGTCGGGTTTGATGATCGAGAGCGTGCGCTCGATGGCCATGGTCGTGTTCTCCGTTAAACCTGCCCCGGCGGGCCTGCCGGGAATTGCGCGGCTCGTATCACGGGCCGCGGGGAAGGGGAAGGGTCGTGCGGAACGCGCGGTGCAGTCGTGCGGAACGCGGGCGGTGACATGGCGCGTCACCCGCGCCTCGTGCAAGGCGCCCCCTCGGCGAAGCGCTTCCACCCGTGCGCCTGCCGCCCGGCTTGATTTTCGCACTGGCGCATCGCGGGGAAATGCATATCTTTCCCAGCGAGGCGACACAGGCAGGCGACCATGAGCAAGCACAACCGGGCGCAACCCGCGATCGAGAGCCCCTGCGTGAATATCTGCGTGATCCACCCCGAATCGCGGCTCTGCACGGGCTGCCTGCGCAGCATTGACGAGATCACCGCCTGGGGCACGATGACCCCGGACGCGCGCCGCCTCGTCATGGCGGAACTGCCGGGCCGGGCCGGGCGGCTCACACAGCGGCGCGGGGGGCGCGCCGGGCGCCTGTCCCGTCCCCGCTCCTGATTTCATCTTTGCCCAAATATGCCGGGGGCCCAAATATGCCGGGGGAGGGCCCGCAGCGGCCGGGGGCACGCCCCCCAACCCCTTCGCGGCATGGCGCACCGCGTCGCCTACGGTGCCACCCCGCCCAGATCGCAGACCCGCGCCCATTCCTGCGCGCCCACGGGCTGCACTGACAGGCGCGGGCTCTTCACCAGCGCCATGTCCGCCAGTGCCGGATCGGCCTTGATCTGCGCAAGCGTCACCGGCCGCGCGAAGGGGCGCAGCGCGCGGACATCGACGCATTCCCAGCGCGGGTCGTCCGTGGTGCTGTCGGGGTGCGCGGTGGCGATCACCTCGCAGATGCCGACGACGGCCTTGTCGCTCTGGCTGTGATAAAAGAACGCCTGGTCGCCCAGGCTCATCTCGCGCATGAAATTGCGCGCCTGATAGTTGCGCACGCCGTCCCATTCCTCGCCCGCATCGCCCTTCGCCACCAGATCGTACCAGGAGAACGCGTCGGGTTCGGATTTCATCAGCCAGGTGCGCATCAGCCGACCACCCGTTTCCATTCCTGTAGCCGGACACTCTCGAACAGCCCCGCCTGCGCGTAGGGATCAGCCGCGCCCCAGGCCTTGGCGGCCTCGATATCGGGCAGATCGAGGATGATCAGCGAGCCTGCCATCTCGCCCGCCTCATCGAGCAGCGGCCCGGCCAGGACCACGCAGCCCGTCTCGGCGACATAGGCGAGATGCGCCTCGCGATTGGCCTTGCGGATGTCGAGCGCACCGGGCTTGTCGGTGCAGAGCGCCATGTAAAGCGGCATGAAACCTCCTCATTCCTCGGTCAGGGGTCGGGCGAGCAGCGCGTCGCGCGCCTCGGCCAGTGTCAGATACCCTTCGATCAGCGCCGCGACCATGCGGGTGACCGGCATGTCGATGCCGCGCTCGCGCGCCAGCCGCGCCACGGCGCGGGCCGTTGCCGCCCCCTCGACCGTGGTCGCGGTGTCGAATGCCTCGCCCCGGCCCAGCGCCAGCCCGTAGCGGAAGTTGCGCGACTTCTCCGACCCGCAGGTGAGGATCAGATCACCCAGGCCCGACAGCCCCGCGAGCGTCTCGGCCTCGGCCCCCAGCGACAGGGCGAGGCGCTGCATCTCGGCATAGCCGCGCGCCATCAGCGCGGCGCGCGCCGATTCGCCCAGGCCCGCGCCGATGACGATGCCCGCGGCAATCGCGATGACGTTCTTGAGCGCGCCGCCCAGTTCCGCCCCAATCACATCGGCATTGCGGTAGAGGCGCAGGTTGGGCGTGGCGAGGCGCTCCTGCAACTCGGCCCCCAGTGTCGGGTCGGCGCAGGCCAGTGTCAGCGCCGTGGGCAGCCCGCGGGCGATATCATCGGCGAAGCTCGGCCCGGTCAGCAGGGCCGTGCGCGCCTGGGGCAGGGTGGCTTCGATCACGCCCACCGGGCCGATCAGCGCCTCGAGGTCGATACCCTTCGAGCAGGCGACAAGGCAGCGCGTGCCAAGCTGGTCGGCATGGGCGGCGAGGAAACCGCGCGTGGCCTGCATGGGAATGGCGAGCAGGATGGTCTCGGCCGTGACCTCCTCCAGCGCGGCGGTGACACGCACGCCCTCGGGCAGGGTCACGCCGGGCAGGCGGGACGCGTTCTCGCGCGTGCGGGCCATGGCTTGCGCGGCATCCGCATCGCGGCACCACAGCGTCGCCTCGCCCAGCGCGCAGGCGAGGGCCGTCCCGAAGGCCCCCGCGCCGAGGATCGCCACGCTCATGCTGTCCCCCCGCGCGCGCCGGGCCAATGGGCTGGTGCGTCATGCGCTGCGTCAGTCGCGCCCGGTCGCGTCACTGCGGCCCCGATGCGGCAGTCTCGCGCAAGGCCGCGCGACCGTGTGCCGGGCGCCGTGCATGCCCCCGCCGCCAATGCCTGGTCTATCCGCACCCTCATGCCTTCACCCCCCGCTTGCCCGAGCCCAGCATCGGTGCTGCGCCTTCGTCCAGCGGCCAGCGGGGGCGTGCGACCAGCGGCGCGTCAAGCGCCGCGCCCGCGCGCATCCGCTCGATCCCGGCCCAGGCGATCATCGCCGCATTGTCCGTGCACAGCGCCAGCGGTGGCGCGAGGAACGCGACCCCGGCGGCTTCGGCCTGTGCGGCAAGCCGCGCGCGCAATACGCCATTCGCCGCGACCCCGCCCGCCACGGCGATCAGCGGCGCGCAGGGCGCCTCGGCGCGGTAGAGCGCCAGCGCCGCGCCGGTCTTGCGCACCAGGATATCGGCCACGGCGGCCTGAAACCCGGCGCAAAGGTCCGCGCGGTCCTGCGCATGCAGCCCGCCCTGGTCGGCCACCAGCCGGTCGCGGGCGCGCAGCACGGCCGTCTTCAGCCCCGAAAACGACATGTCGCAGCCCGCCCGGTCCGCGAGCGGGCGGGGCAGGGCGAAGCGGTGGGGGTCGCCCGCGCGGGCCTCGGCCTCGACCGCCGGGCCGCCGGGCTGCGGCAGGCCGAGAAGTTTCGCCACCTTGTCGAACGCCTCGCCCGGGGCGTCGTCGATGGTGCCACCCAGCCGGGTGAAACGGTCAGCGCCGTGCACGATCAGGAACTGGCAATGCCCGCCCGAGACCAACAGCATCAGATAGGGAAAGGCCACATCATCGGTCAGCCGCGGGGTCAACGCATGGCCCGCCAGATGGTTGACACTGATCAGCGGCAGCCCGCGCGCCGTTGCGAGCCCGCGCGCCAGCATCACCCCCGACAGCACCCCGCCGATCAGCCCCGGCCCGGCAGTCACGGCCACGGCGTCGAGCGCGTCGAGCGTGACCCCGGCCTGATCCAGCGCACCCTCGACCGCGTGGTCGAGCCGTTCGGCATGGGCGCGCGCGGCGATCTCGGGGACGACGCCGCCAAAGCCTGCGTGAAGCGCCGCCTGTCCCAGCACCACATTCGACAGGATCTCGGGCCGCCCCCCGGCGTCATGGCGCAGCACGGCGGCGGCCGTGTCGTCGCAACTGCTCTCGATCCCCAGCACGGTCAGCGGCCCGGCGACAGGCGAAGCAGAGGGCTGCGGGGTATGCGACATCGGGGCTCCAGTTGCCAGGCGCGGTCCTTTCCCGCTACCACTGCGATCGGGTGCGCACAATCCCGTGCCGCGCCGTGCCGGGGGGTGCCATGCCGCCATGCCTGTTTCTCACGCGCCCGGCGCGCGAAAGTGCAGCATTTGCAGACGCCGCGCGCGCCGCGGGCTGGCGTGGCGCGGTTTTCTGTGCGCCGCTGATGCGTATTGACCTGGAGCCGCCCTCCGAGGATGCGCTGGCGCGGGCGGGCACGCTGATCGTTACGTCGCAGCACGCGGTCGCCGCCCTCAAGCAGGCGACCGCGCGGTGCGACTGGCCGGTCTGGTGCGTCGGCCCGCGCACAGCGCAGGCAGCGCGCGCGGCGGGCTTTGCGCAGGTCCATCAGGCGGGCGGCGATGCGCGCGCGCTGCTGGCAGAGTTGCGCGCCGCCCGCCCCCCCGCACCGCTTTTGCATCTGCGCGGCGCCCATGTGGCCTGCGATCTGGCGGCGGCGCTGCAGGCGCAGGCGCTGGTCGTCTACCGGCAAGAGGCGCTGACACTGCCGCGCGAGGCCGCAGAGCGGGTCGCGGCGGGGGGTGTTCTGGTGCTGCCGGTCTTCTCGCCCCGCTCGGCGCGGCTGCTGGTCGCGGCCCTCGCGCCCCTGCGGCATGACGCCGCGCATAAGGAGCTTCTGGCGATCAGCCCGGCGGCGCGCGACGCGGCGTTGGCCGCGTCAAATGGCGTGGACTGGGCGGGGGTCACCGTTGCCGCGCGCCCCGATGCCCAGTCGATGTGCGCGGCACTGATGCGCCTGCAGGCGAGACTTGAGCCTTATGAGAAGCCACGATAAGGTGCGGCGAACTGCTGCACTGCGGCGCAGGGAGGCGAGGGTCACGGCTTGGCACGAAAATCGACCACCAGGGGCGGCACATCCGGGACTCGCAAGACCGCCGCAAGCGGCAAGCGGGCCAACCGCACGGGGGCCGGGTCCAAGGGTACAACGCCGGAAACGACAGACACCGACGCAAGCGCAGGCGGCGCACAGGACGCCGTGACCGGTGGTGACGCGCTGCAGGGCACGACCGAAGCAGACACAGGCTTCGGCCCGGCCCAGAAATGGACCCCGCCCGAAAGCGACGACGCGCCGACAGACGGGCAGGACGACAGCGCCGGGGCGACAGCCGACGCCGACAAGGGAACCGGCGGCACAGACGAGACGGACACCGCGCAAGCCGCCAGCGACGCGCCCGCGACCGGGCAGCCATCGACCGCAGACACGTCAGGCAATGATGCTGTGCGCCGCGCCCCGGGCACGGAAGACGCGCCCGAGCCGAGCGCCGAGACGCCCGCTCAGGGCGCAGAGGCCGGGTCGGACGCGCCCGCCGCCGCGGTGGAAGCGGCCGAGCACGCGGACGATGCTGGCGCGCCTGCCAGCGACGCGACGGCCGACGAACCCCAGGCCGGGCCCCTGAAAGAGCCTGCACAGGACATTGCAAGTGACACGTCCGCGCAGCAGCCCGAAGCTGGCCTTGCCGGGTCGGAGGTGCCGGGATCGGGGAACGCCGCGACGGACGCGCCCGCGATGGCCGAAACCGAGGTATCGGGCAGCGATGATGCGCCGTCCGAAGATCACGGCACCGATCAGGGGGCCGCGGGGGCCTTGGCGACGGGCACCGCCGGGGCGGCGGCCATGGCCGCTGCCGGGACGGCGGCTTCCGCGCCGCCGGACAGCCCGGCTGCGCCGGAAAAACGCAGCGGCGGGTTCCTCCCGCTGGTGCTGGGCGGGATCGTCGCGGGCGTGATCGGATTTGGCGCGGCCACTTACATGACCGCACCTGACGACGCGCCCGACCCGACGGCGCAACTCTCCCCCGAACTCGACGCGCTGCGCAGCGACACCGAAAGCCTGCGCGCAGCACTCGACTCGCTGCGCGGCGAGGTCGAGGCGCTGCCGCCCGCGCCCGATCTTTCCCCGCTGGAGGGCGAACTCGCCGAGCTGCGCAACGAGGTCGAGGCGCTGCGGGGCCTGTCGGGCATCGATGATGAACTCGCCCAGCTTCGCGCCGCCATGGCCGAGGAGGAAGGGCCGGATCTCGAACCGCTCGAGGCGCGCATCGACGAATTGATGAACCAGCGCGCCGAGCTCGTGGCCGAGCAGGACTCAGCGCTCGAGGATATCCGCGCGGCGCTATCCGCGCGCGAGGATGAGCTTGACGCCCTGCGCGCCGAGATGGACGATCTGCGTGATCTGGCCGAACGCCGCGTGGCCGAGGCCGAGGCGGCAGTCGATGGCGCGCGCGCGCGCGCCGGGCTCGACAGCCTGCGCGCCGCACTTTCGACCGGCGCACCCTATCCCGAGGCCCGCGCGCAACTGCAAGAGGCCGGGATCGATCTGCCGCAGGCGCTCGCGGCGCCCGCCGATGACGGTGTGCCGACGCTCGAGGATCTGCAGGACCGCTTCCCCGACGCTGCGCGCGCGGCGCTGCGCACGGCGCTGCAGGCCGCGCCCGCCGATGATCCGCGCGAACGGCTGGGCAATTTCTTCCGCGCGCAGGTCGGCGCCCGTTCGACCGTCCCGCGCGACGGCGACGACCCCGACGCGGTGCTTTCGCGCGCGGCCGCCAAGGTCGAGGCGGGCGATCTGGCCGCCGCGCTGGACGAGATCACAGACCTGTCCGACGCCGCCCGTGACAGCCTTTCGGCCTGGACTGCGGGCGCGCAGGCGCGCCTCGACGCCGAAGCCGCCCTGCCGGGTCTGACAGACGCCCTCGAGACTGAATAGGAAAACCGCAATGTTCTGGACCATCGTCAAGATCCTGTTCTTCGTCGCGGTTGTCGTTGGGCTCGCCTTTGGCGCGGGTGTGGTGATGGATAGCGGCCAGACGGTCGGCCTGCGCATATTCGACATGGAGTTCGAGCTTGGCCCGATGCAGGCCATCATCGCTTTCGTCGTGTTCCTGGTGGCGCTGTGGCTGGTGCTCAAGGCGCTGGCGCTGGCGGTCGCGGTGCTGCGCTTCATGAATGGCGACGAGACGGCGCTCCGCCGTTTCTTCATGCGCAACCGCGAGAAGCGGGGGCTCGATGCGCTGCTCGGCGCGATGATCGCGCAGGCGGAAGGCGACGGCAGGGCCGCCATCGCCAAGGCCGAGAAGGCGCACAAGCTGCTCAACCGCCCGGTGATGACGTCGCTCCTGATCGCGCAGGCGGCCGAGATGAAGGGCAACAACGCGCTGGCGCTGACGCATTACAAGGCGCTCCTGGACGATCAGCGCGCGCGCTTCGTGGGCGTGCAGGGGCTGATCCGCGCCAAGCTGGCAGATGGCGACAAGGAAAAGGCACAGGCGCTTGCGGCCAAGGCGCTCGAGATGCAGCCCGCGCATGAGCCGACGCAGAACGCGCTTTTGGAGATGCAGACCGAGGCCGAGGACTGGAAGGGCGCGCGCAAGACGCTGATGGTCAAGAAATCCTCGGGGCATCTGCCACGCGATGTGTGGCGGCGGCGCGACGCGATCCTGGCGCTGCAGGAGGCCGATGCGCTGGCCGCGAAGGGTGATCTGGGCCGCGCGCGCGAGGCGGCGATCGAGGCCAATCGCCTGTCCCCCGACCTGATTCCGGCAGCCGTCGCTGCGGCTCAGGCGCTGGTGGCGCAGGGGCGCGGCAGTTATGCCGCCAAGGCGCTTCGCAAGGCGTGGAAGGTGCAGCCGCATCCCGAACTCGCCGCCGCTTTCGCGGCCATCGAGAAGGATGAAAGCCCCGCACAGCGGCTGTCGCGCTTCGGCAAGCTTCTGAAACTCCACCCCGACGCCGCCGAGACGCGGCTTCTGAAGGCCGAGTTGCTGATTGCGGCCGAGGATTTTCCCGCGGCCCGACGCGCCCTTGGCAATCTGTACGAGACGACGCCCAGCGTCCGGGCGCTGACCATCATGGCCGCGATCGAGCGTGGCGAGGGCTCGGAGGACACAGTGGTGCGCGGGTGGCTCGCGCGCGCGCTCACCGCGCCGCGTGGGCCGCAATGGGTGTGCGGCAAGTGCCAGCACGTCCATGCGACCTGGCAGGCCATCTGCGAGAATTGCGGCGCGTTCGACACGCTGGCCTGGCGCGAGGCGCCCGACAGTTCCGGCCCCTCGGCGACGCAGACCGAGCTCCTGCCCCTGATCGTGGGCAGCCTGCCCGGCCCGAAGGACAAGTCCGATCTCGCCGAAGAGGTGGTCGAGGCCGAGCCTGACACGGACCCGGCCGAGGACACACCACCCGCCGAGAAGGCCGGATAGCGCATCGGCCGCCTGCGCGGCGTTTCGGACAGCGCCCGCGAGCGGAGCCCACCCACCCGCCCATGCCCCGCTCGCGGGCGCTTGCCGCCTGACGGCGGTGGGTTTGCGTGGATGCCGGGTCGTTCGGGTTTCGTGCCGCGGCAGCGTCGCCGCAGGGGGTTCGATGCCCCCTGTGGCGGCACCACCGTCGGAGAGGATGCGCCCTGCCTTGGTGAGCCTCAGCGCACGCCGACGCCAAGTTGCATCAGCGCGCGGCGCACCGGGGCGGCGGTGTAGAGCGCGTCGAGCAGCCCGGCGCGCAGGTCGCGCAGCGGCCGCGCCTCCAGCATCGAGGCGCGGTTGAGCATTCCCACACCCGCCACGCGCAGCGCGACATCCGGCCAGCGCCGCCGGTGATAGCCCTGCAGCATCGCCTCGCTGCCCAGCCCGTCCTGTGCGGCGAGATCCAGCAGCACCTGCAGATCCGCGAGCGACATGTTCAGCCCCTGCGCGCCGATGGGCGGGACGACATGCGCGGCCTCGGCCATCAGCGCCGTGCGCTCGCCGCAGAACCGCTCGGCGATCTGGCTGATGATCGGCCAGACTGTCCGGCGGGAGGCCAGCTTTAGCGGCCCGAACAACCCGCAGGAGCGTGCGGTCATCTCTGCCTCGAATTCCGCCACCGGCAGGGCGGCCAGCCGCGCGGCCTCGCGCCCCGTCTCCATCCAGACGATGGCCGAGCAGGGCTGGCCGTCGCGATCGGGCAGCGGCACGAGGGTGAATGGCCCGCCCGAGCGGTGGATCTCGGTCGAAACATTCTGATGCGGCTCTGGATGGGTGACGGCGAAAGCCAGCGCCTTCTGCCCGAAGCGCGTGGTGCGCACGCCGATGCCCAAGCCCGCGCGCAGGGGCGAGTTGCGCCCATCCGCCGCGACCGCCAGCCGTGCCGCGACCCGCCTGCCGTCCGACAGGCGCAGCAGCGCCTCGGACTCGCGCGTGACCAGCCCGGTGGTGGCGATACCGGGGCGAAAGGTCACGGTCTCGATCTCGTCCAGCCGCGCCACCATCTCGCGCCGCAACAGCCAGTTGGGCAGGTTCCAGCCGAAGGGCCGGTCCGAGATGTCGGCGGCGTCGAAATCATGGCTCACACGGGGCTCGGGCCGCGCGCCGCCCGCATCGACAATCCGCATCACCTGCAGGGGCGTCGCATGGGGGGCGAGCCGCTGCCAGAGCCCGGCCGCGTCCAGCAGATCGGTTGCGGGCTGCAACAGCGCCGTGGTGCGCAGATCCGCTTCCGGGTCGCCCTCGGCGATGACCGGCGGCGCGGGGTCCACGCACAGCACGTCATAGCCCGCGCCGCCGAACGCCGCCGCTGCCGTCAGCCCGGCGATCCCGCCGCCGGAGATGACGATGTCATATGTCTCGCGCATCGCACGCCTCCATCACTGTGTGGGAACTTACAGCACCGCCCGTCGCGCGCAATGGGGCGCAAGGGCGCATGTGCGCAGATGCAGGGCGGGTTGCGCATTGACATGGCGCGGCGGGATGTCACCTGCTGGGCACGCGTGGCGCGGCACACCAGCACGGGAGAGAGAGATGACCAGCACCGAGACACTCCGCAGGATCCAGATCCAGGGGGTGCATCACATCACCCTGATCGGCGCCGACCGCCAGAGCACCATCGATTTCTGGGAAGGCGTGCTGGGCATGCCCTTTGTCTTCGAGCAGCCCAATCTCGATGACCCGGATGAGGGGCATCTCTATTTCGACCCCGGCGACGGGCGGCTGATCACTGTCTTCACCAACGAGAACCGCCACCCCGACGCCGCAGCCGTGCCCGAAGCGACAGGCTCGCTCCATCATCTCGCGCTGACGGTCAGCGATGCGACCTTCTGGCAGGTCGCCGCGCGGCTCGATGCACGCGGCGTGGCGCATTCGGGACCCGTGGATCGCGGCTTCATGGATTCGATCTATTTCCGCGACCCGCTGGGCCTGCGGCTGGAGCTGGCAAGCTACCGGTTCACCCCGCCCGAGGGCTGCCGCCACGCCGATGTGATGCTCGAAGCGCACAGGATCCGCGTGGCGCGCGGCGACCACAATATCGACCGCGCCCATCTCGCCGACGCCATCGAAGCGCTGACGGAGCGCCATCACCGCTCGCTCTCGCAGGATCGCGCGCCGCGCGCGGGGTATTGAGGCGCGCGGCGCATCGCCGTCTGCGCGCCGCTGCCGACGATCTATCCCCGCACGATCAGGACCAGCACGACGATCATCGCGATGGCCGCCCCGGCCATGACAGTCACCAGCCCCGGCAGGCCGTTGGTCATCGTGGCGATCACGGCAATGTTGAGAAAGGCAAGGATCGCCGCCCAGAAGGGCCAGGGTTCGTCATCCTTGCGCGTGTGGTTTTCTGCGCGGTGGGTCGGGTCTGAGTCGGTCGTCATGATCTGCCTCGTTTATCTTGCACGGTGCAGATAGGTTTTCTCCCGCCCGCCCGCAGGCTGACGAGGTGTCGCAGGTCCCGGCTCAGCGTGTGAGTTGTGCGAGAAACCCCGTCAGATCATCGGTGTGGTGATGGATATGTGGCGCGGCCATCCGTTCGGGCGCGACATGGACGGTGCGCATTCCCAGCGCATGCGGCGCGGCCAGGTTGCGCGGGTCATCCTCGAACATCGCGGCGCAGGCCGGGTCCAGCCCGTCGCGGGCAAACACGCGGTCAAAGGCCGCGGCCTCGGGCTTGGGCAAGAAGCCTGCCTCCTCGACCCCGTAGACCGCGTCGAACAGCCCCGACAGCCCGCGCGCCGCAAGCACGCGCTCGGCATAGGTGGCGGTGGCATTGGTATAGACGATCCGCCGCCCCGGAAGGTCCTGCAGCCGTGCCCGCAACTCGGCATCCGGGGCCAGCACCGAAAAGTCGATGTCATGCACATCGGCCAGATAGGGCAGGGGGTCGAGATCGTGGACGCGCATCAGCCCGGCCAGCGTGGTGCCGTATTCCGCCCAGTATTGCGCGCGCAGCCGGTTGGCCTGCGCGCGCGGCACGTCCAGGGCGTTCATCACATAAGCGACCATGCGCTGCTCGATCTGGTCGAACAGCCCCATCTCGGGCGGGTAGAGCGTGTTGTCGAGGTCGAAGACCCAGACCCGCGTCCGGGTAAAGGATTCTGCTGCCATGCGCGCCACCCTAGCGCTGCAAGGCGCGCGCGCAAGCAACAAGGCTTGTCAATCCGCGCGATCCCGGCTTTGGTGAACGACAGCGCTGCCGATGAGGACCCGATGAACGAGACCCGACCGCTGAGCGACGCCTATACGCTGATCCTCGAGGCGATCGATCTGGGCACCTACAAGCCCGGCGACCGGCTGGTCGAATCCGAACTGGCCGAGCGTTTCGGTGTGTCGCGCACGCCCATCCGCGAGGCGCTGCAACGGCTCGAGACGCAGGCGCTGCTGGTGCGCGACGGGCGCTCGCTGATCGTCGCCTCGCTCGATCACAACCAGCTGGCCGAGCTTTACTGCGTGCGCTCGGAACTCGAGGGGCTGGCCGCGCGGCTGGCCGCGCGCCACGCCACGCCCGAAGAGGTGCGCCTGCTGCGCGCCATGGTCGAGGAAGATCGCGCGCTGGTCACCGACCCGCCCGCGCTGTCGCGCGCCAACAAGCGATTCCACAAGCAGATCCACCTCGCCTCGCACAACCGTTATCTGGTCCAGCAACTCGACCTCGTGCATCGCTCGATGGTGCTGCTGGCCACCACCTCGATCTCGTTCGAGGGGCGCGGCGCGCAGACCCTGGCCGAGCATCACGCCATTGTCGAGGCCATCGCCGCCGGTGATGGCGACGCGGCCTATGCGGCGCTCAAGGACCACATCTCGCGCGCTTTCGAGACCCGGCTGCGGCAGGATTCGATGTCCGAGGCGCGCTTCTCGCTCTGACGCGCCGCAAGCTGCGTGAGTCCCTATCGCGCCGCAGCGGGGCGGGCGGCGCGCTTGCCGCGTCGTCTGGCCGATCATGCGCAACCAGGGCGAGATCGCGAGATCACGCCGCCGAACAGCAGGTCTCGTGCATTCACCACCCCCGAAAATTCCGTCGCGCCGCCAATGGACGCGCCCCGCCCGCGCATCAGCGCGGGCAGCGTCCTCGGGGCGTGCAGGGTCGGTGGGCACGGCCCGAGGGCGCTTTGGTGCTGGCGATTGGGGGCAGGCAATTCGGTGTTGATGTTGGTCACCGCCTTTATCTGCTGCGAGGGGCGCGGCGCGCAGAAACTGACTGAGTGTCGCGCCGTTGCACCCGGTGATAGCGACGCGGCCTATGCGGCGCTCGAGGACAACATCTCGCGCGCTTTCGAGACCCGGCTGCGGCAGGATTCGATGTCCGAGGCGCGCTTCTCGCTGTAAAATCGGCTGATCGGGGCAGGGTCGTGACCTGCGGTTCCGCGCCTGCATCCGTTCATCCACGGCGTCGCGCGCGCGCCGCGGGTGGGGTGGGGGTGGCCTCAGAACCGGGTGGCAAGAAATTCCAGCAGCGCCGCTTCGGCCCCTTCATTGGCGGCCGGGTCCCAGTCGCGCCCGCCCTCGACAGTAAAGGCATGTCGCGCACTACCGAATATGCGTGTCTCGTGGTCAACCTCGGCCGCGTCGAGTTCTTCCAGCAGGGTCGCGAGATCTGCCATGCCCGATCCTGGCACCGGATCTGCCGAGCCGTGCAGCACCAGAATCGGCGCTGCGGTGGCGGTGTAATCCTGCCCGTCGGGTGTCGCGAGCCCGCCGTGGAAGCTGACGAACCCGGCCATCTCGATGCCGGCGCGCGCGGCCTCGAGCACGGCCGCGCCACCGAAGCAATAGCCGGTCAGCACCATGTCCGCAGGCACCCCGTCAAGCGCAGCGGCCGCCGCGATGCCGCCTTCGATGCGGGCACGGAATTCCGTGCGGTCGGCATAAAGCGCGCCCGTCTCGCGCTGGTAATCCGCCATCTCCTCGAGCACGGCGTCGCGCCCGAAGAGATCGAGCGCGATGCCGACATAGCCCTCGGCGGCCATTGCGTCGGCGCGCGCGATCTCATGCGCGTTCACGCCGTCCCAGTCATGCACGATCAGCACGGTGCCCTGCGCCGCGCCCGCTGGTCGGGCGACATAGCCCTCGAACACTGTCTCACCGATCTGATACTCGAACGTCTCGGCCAGCCCCGCGCTGCCTGCCAACAGTGCTCCGGCCAGTGCCATCGTTCCGAACCGCGTCATCATGTGAACCTCCTGCGGATGAGAAGGTGACACATAGGGCGATTTCCGGCGCGACCAGTGGCGTTCAGGCCAGCCGCGCCTTGATCTCGGCCGCCGCCTTGCCGAAATCCATCTGCCCGGTATGCGTGGCCTTCAGCTCCGCCATGACCTTGCCGATATCGCGCACCGATGTTGCGCCAGTCCGCTCTATCGCCGCGTCGATGGCCGCGGATGCCTCATCCGCGCTCAACTGCTGCGGCAGAAAACTCTCGATCACGGCGATCTCGGCGGTCTCTTTCTCGGCCAGGTCCAGCCGCGCGCCCTCTTCATAGGCGCGGGCCGAATCGCGGCGCTGCTTGACCATACGCGTCAGCACGGCCATCAGCTCGTCATCGCCCAGCGTCTGCACGCTGGCATCCGACCGCGCTGCGATTTCGCGATCCTTGATCGCGGCATTGATCAGCCGCAGCGGGGCAAGCCGGTCGCTGTCGCGCGCCTTCATGGCGGCTTTCAACTCTCGGGTAATGGTCTCGCGCAGGGACATGGGCGGGCTCCTGTTGGCCGTGAGTTGCATGGGGTAACGCGCCCGCGCGCAGAGGGCAAGCGCGCTTGATCCTTGCCGCCCCTTGCCCTAATGCTGCGCGCGATCCGACCCCGAGCCGTCCCCCGAAAGCCGCCCCCGAGCTGATGGAGCCCCCGAGATGAGCCCCCACCCCCCGAAAGCCACTGCCTGCCTTGCCCTTGCCGATGGAACGGTCTTCTACGGGCGCGGGTTCGGCGCCACGGGCGAGACAGTGGCCGAGCTGTGCTTCAACACCGCGATGACCGGCTATCAGGAGATCATGACCGACCCGTCCTATGCCGGGCAGATCGTGACCTTCACCTTTCCGCATATCGGCAATGTCGGCGTCACCCCCGAGGATGACGAGAGCCTTGAGCCCGTCGCCGCCGGCATGGTGGTGAAATGGGATCCGACCGCGCCCTCGAACTGGCGCGCGGCCGGGCCGCTGGTCGACTGGCTGACACGCCGCGGGCGGATCTGCATCGGCGGGTTGGATACGCGGCGGCTGACCCGTGCCATCCGCCAGCAGGGCGCGCCGCATGTGGCGCTGGCGCATGACCCCGAGGGCAATTTCGACATCGCCGCGCTGGTGGCCAAGGCGCGGGCGTGGCGCGGGCTGGTGGGCCTCGATCTGGCACGCGACGTGACCTGCGCGCAGAGCTACCGCTGGGACGAGATGCGCTGGGCCTGGCCCGAAGGATACACGCGTCAGACCGCGCCGCAGCACAAGGTCGTGGCGATAGATTATGGCGCGAAACGCAATATCCTGCGCTGCCTCGCCTCGGCCGGGTGCGATGTGACGGTACTGCCCGCGACCGCCACCGCCGAGGATGTGCTGGCGCTGTCCCCTGACGGCGTGTTCCTGTCGAACGGGCCGGGCGATCCGGCGGCGACGGGCGAATATGCCGTGCCGATGATCCGCGGCGTGCTGGAGGCCGGGCTGCCGGTCTTCGGGATCTGCCTGGGCCATCAGATGCTGGCGCTTGCGCTGGGCGCGAAGACGATCAAGATGAATCACGGCCATCACGGCGCCAATCACCCGGTCAAGGACCGCGAGACCGGCAAGGTCGAGATCACCAGCATGAATCATGGCTTCGCAGTGGACAGCCAGACCCTGCCCGAGGGCGTGGTCGAAACGCATGTCTCGCTCTTCGACGGCTCGAATTGCGGCATTCGCGTCGCGGGCAGGCCGGTCTTTTCCGTCCAGCACCACCCCGAGGCGAGCCCCGGCCCGCAGGACAGTTTCTACCTGTTCGAACGCTTTGCCGAGTCGATGGCGGCGCGCAAGGCGACCGCCTGACGCGCCACAGACGCACGGCAGATACCAGCTTCGGTTCGCCCGTCTGACGTAGTTCTGTTGCGCAGAGCGCCGACAAGCGCGCTTGTCGGCGCTGCGTGTGCGCCAGCACCCGCGGCTGTGATGCGCGGCATTCAGACCCAGACCGCATGACGCGCCGGGATTAACGCTTTCTTCACCATTCTCGCGCCTGATGGGCGTGTCAGGGCAGGGCGGTGCGATGCGACAGGGCAGATGTCTGCGGCAGATGCCGCCAGAGCGGGGGGCGTCATCGCCCTCGCGCCCGCCACTGGAACTGGTCGTCACGCCCCGCGACGACGAGTCCCGGCCGTCCGTGGGGCGTATCCTGCTGGAACAGGGGGCAATTTCGGGCGAGGCGCTGATGCGGGCCGTGCACCTGCAGTCGCGGCACGCGGGATCGCTCGGCGATATCCTGATCGCGCACGGCCTCGCATCCGAGGCGCAGGTCGCCGCAGCGCTCTCGCAACGCTATCAGACAACCTTTCTGACCCGCGAGAGCCCCCCGCCCGACCCGCGCCTGATCGATCGGCTGGGGATCGCCACCTGCCTGGAGCTGCGCTGCCTGCCCTGGTCGCGGGCAGGTGATGTGACGCTGATTGCCTGCGCCCAGCCTGCCCTGTTCGAGCAGCATCGCCCGCGGCTCACGGCGCTGTTCGGTCCGGTGGCGATGGCGCTGATCACAGAAAGCGATCTGCATGCGATGGTCCTGCGGACCCGGCGCAACCGTTTGAAACTCTGGGCCGAAACCTGCGTCGATGCGGCCGAGAGCTGCCGCAGTTTTCCCGCGCAGGATCGCCCCTGGCGGGTCTGGGCGGCAGGGGTCGGTGCCTTGGCGCTGATGCTGCTTGCGCCGCATGCGACGCTGCTGGCGCTGACCGTCCTCACGACGATGGTGCTGGCGCTGGTCACGGCGCTGAAATTCGCGGCCACCATCGCGGCAATGCGGGCCCGCACCGCGACCCACACGCCCCCGTCGCTGGTCCGGCAGCGCAAACCCGTCGTGTCGATCCTGGTGCCGCTCTATCGCGAGCCCGAGGTCGTGCCACGCCTGCTGAACCGGCTCTCGCGGCTGACCTGGCCGCGCGAGTTGCTCGATATCCTGCTGGTCGTCGAGGAGCACGACCATGCCACGAGCGCCGCCCTTGCCGCGCAGCCGCTGCCGCGCTGGGTGCGCGTGATCCCGGTGCCCGAAGCCCCGCTCAAGACCAAGCCGCGGGCGCTGAATTTCGCCATGCTGTTCGCGCGGGGCGCGATCATCGGCGTCTATGATGCCGAGGACGCTCCGGCGCCCGACCAGATCCACAGGGTGGTGGAGTGCTTTCAATCGGGGCCACCGGAACTCGCCTGTGTGCAGGGGGTGCTGGATTTCTACAATGCGCGGGCCAGCTGGCTGACGCGCTGCTTTGCCATCGAATATGCAAGCTGGTTCCGGATAATCCTGCCGGGGATGCAGCGGTTGGGCCTTGCAGTGCCGCTGGGGGGCACGACGCTGTTCTTCCGCCGCGACATCCTCGAGCGGCTGGGCGGATGGGACGCGCATAACGTGACCGAGGACGCGGATCTCGGCATCCGTCTGGCGCGGCACGGCTATTACACGCAATTGCTGGACACGGTGACGCTGGAAGAGGCGACCGCGCGCCCCGCGCCCTGGGTGCGCCAGCGCTCGCGCTGGCTGAAGGGCTATGCCGTGACCTGGCGCGTGCATATGCGCGCGCCGCGGCTGCTGTGGCGCCAGTTGGGGGCGTGGCGCTTCGCGGGCGTGCAATTGCTGTTTCTGGGCACGCTGGTGCAGTTCGCCCTCGCGCCCCTGCTCTGGAGCTTCTGGCTGATCCTCGCCGGGCTTGGTCACCCGTTGCAGGGCAGCCTCGGGACCGGGGCGATGGCGGGGTTTGTCGCGGTCTTCCTGCTGGCCGAGGCCGTGACGTTGGGCGTGGGTTTCCTGGCGCTGCGGGGCCGGGCGCATCGCGGGCTGCGCTGGTGGCTGCCGATGCTGCATCTCTATTTCCCGCTCGCGGTGCTCGCCGTCTACAAGGCGCTGTGGGAGCTGGTGCGCGCGCCCTTCTACTGGGACAAGACCGCGCATGGGGTCCATTCCGCCGCGCTGGATGCGGTTGCGGTGGTGCGCCCCGCAGAGTGAGCGCCTGCACCGCCGGCATCGGCAAAAGCGCCCGCTCGAGGCCCCGCCCCCCCTCCCAATGGCCACTCGCGGGCGCTCGCCCGGCGGGGCCGGGCGGTGGCCTTGGCGCAGTCGCGCGGCGCCAGGGCTGTGCCGCGGCAGCGCCGCCACAGGGGGCTCGATGCCCCCTGTGGCGGCACCCCCGTCGCAAAAGGCGCGCCGCATCCGCGGGGCTGTAGACGCCACGGCGCAAAGGCGCTAGGGTCAAGACCGACTTCGCGATGGCGCTTGCCGAATGCTCTGTTTCCTCAAGCACGGGCTGGTTCTGCTGGCCACCCCCAAGACCGGCAGCACCGCGCTGGAGCAGGCCCTCGCCCCCATGGCCGAGATCATCTGCCAGGGCGACCCGCAGATCAAGCACTGCACCTTTCACCGCTACAAGTGGCGGATGGAGAAGTTCATCAAGATCTTCCACCCCGACCCGCCCGAGACGGCCGCGCTGATCCGCGAGCCCGCCGACTGGCTGGGCAGCTGGTATCGCTTCCGGCATGGCGCCTGGCTCGACGGCACGCCGCGCAGCACGCGCGGGATCAGCTTCGACGATTTCGTGGCCGCCTATATGGACGACGACCAGCCCGCCTTCGCCGCGGTCGGGCGGCAGGCGCGGTTCCTGACGCATCCGAACACTGGCGCGCAGGTCGATCACATCTACCGCTATGACGCCATGCCCGCCTTCCTCGACTTCCTCGGCGCGCGTCTGGATCGCAAGATCACGCTCGCGCGCGTCAACAGCTCGCCCGACTGGCCGCTGTCGCTCTCGCCCGCCCTGCGCGCGCGGCTCGAGGTGCATTGCGCCGAGGACTACCGGATCTACACTGCCGCCCACACCCGTTCCCCTGACTGACCCCGCAACCCCGGAGCCGCACCATGAGCCTAGAGACCCGCATTGCCGCTGCAAGAGGCGAGATCCCGGCCGACCTGGTCTTGCGCGGTGCCGAGACGCTCTGCCTTGTCACCGGCGCGCGGCTGCAAGGCGATGTGGCGATTTCCGAGGGGGTGATCCTCGGGATCGGGGCGTATGACGGGCGCGAGGTGATCGAGCTTGCGGGCCATACCCTCGTGCCGGGCTTCATCGACACGCATCTGCATATCGAATCCTCGCTGGTCACGCCGTTCGAGTTCGACCGCTGCGTGGCCCCGCGCGGGGTGACCACGGCCATCTGCGACCCGCACGAGATCGCCAATGTCGCGGGCGCGGACGGGATCCGCTATTTCCTCGACGCGGCCACGCGCACAGTGATGGATATCCGCATGAACCTGTCCTCCTGCGTGCCGTCGACGCATATGGAGACGGCGGGTGCGGCGCTCGATGCCGAGGCGCTGCTGGCGCTGCGCGACCACCCGCAGGTTCTGGGCCTGGCGGAGTTCATGAACTTTCCCGGTGTGATCCACCGCGATCCGGGCTGCATGGCGAAGCTCGCGGCCTTTGCGGGCGGCCATATCGACGGGCACGCGCCGCTGCTGTCGGGGCGTGACCTCAACGCCTACGTCACCGCCGGCATCCGCACCGAGCACGAGGCCACGAGCGCGGAGGAAGCGCGCGAGAAGCTGCAGAAGGGGCTGCGCATCCTTATCCGCGAGGGATCGGTCAGCAAGGACATGGTGGCGCTGGCGCCGCTGCTGACCCCTTTGACCGCGCCCTATATGTGCCTGTGCACCGATGATCGGAACCCGCTGGATATCGCCGAGCATGGCCATCTCGACCACATGATCCGCAGCCTGATCGCCATGGGCTGCGACCCGCTGGCGGTCTATCGTGCAGCAAGCCTGTCAGCGGCCGAGGCGTTCGGGCTGAAGGATCGCGGGCAGATCGCGCCGGGCAAGCGCGCCGATATCGTGGCGCTGCCCGATCTGGCCGAGTGCCGCGCGGGCCTGGTGCTCTGCGGCGGGCAGGTGGTGTCCGAGGCGGCGTTCGCCGCGCGCACGACCATCGACCCGGTCGCGCGCGGCTCGGTCCGCGCGCCACAGGTGCGGGCCGAGGATTTCCGCTACCCGGGCCGCGCACTCCAGACGCCCGTGATCGGCATTCTCGAGGGCAAGATCCTGACCGAACATCTGCGCGAGGCGATCCCGGAGACCGCGGGCGACAAGCGCCCCGACCCATCCCGCGATCTCGCCCGTGTGGCGGTGGTCGAACGCCACGGGCAGAACGGCAATATCGCCACGGGCTTCGTGCGCGGCTTCGGGCTGGAACGCGGGGCGATTGCGGCGACGGTCGCGCATGATCACCACAATATCGTCGCCGTGGGGGTCGAATATGACGATCTGGCGCTCGCCGTGAACCGGCTGTCGCA
>LFIK01000066.1_pt1 | contig 62313 bp, 55 predicted proteins | sample 643401 | NCBI WGS metagenome assembly LFIK01 (sample SAMN03777447, study PRJNA286221) | soda lake metagenome | biome: soda lake; feature: Kulunda steppe; material: water; isolation source: sample T5-Br brine of Lake Tanatar-5 | place: Russia: Kulunda steppe | collected 2010-07
GACAGCGCCGGTTTCCCCCTCATCCCCGAACACCGCGCCGTCCTCGATCGCATCTGCGCCAGCCACAAGCTCTCCGAGCTGTTCCCGTATCCGGATGGCGGCAAGGACACCGTCGACGTCTGACCCCCGCTCTTTGACCTGTTCAATGCTTCCGTGACCCGGCGCGCGACGATGCCGCCCGGCTGATCCCGTCAGCGCCATGCCCCGGTCTCCGCCTCCGCCTCGGCTTCGGTCGGGCTGGATATGGGCTGGTCGGTGGCTGGGGGGCCGAGTGTCGGGGTGACTTTGTCCGGCCAGGTGGCCGGGGGGCGGGCGGATGCGTCCGGGACCGGGCAGGTCGAGAGCACACTCCAGGCCGGGCAAACGCTTGCGGTTCTCACCGGCAACGACGCGCTGATCGCGGGTGCGCAGCTGCGCGGGCGGGATGTTTTGCTCGATATCGGCGGCGATCTGCACGTCGCCACGCGGGCGGACACCGCCCGGTTGCGCGGCTCGTCCTATCAGGCCGGCGCCAGCCTGACCATCGGGCTCATCGGCCCGTCGAGCCTGAGTCTGAACCTCGGCGGCGGGCGCGACCGGGCCGATTCGGTATTGGTCGACCAGCAGACCAGCATCATCGCCGAGGAGCGTCTCGACGCCCGGATCGAGGGCCACACCCAGCTCGACGGCAGCCTGATCGCCTCGCTCAGCGGTGATCTGTCGCTCGATACCGGCACGCTCGGTTTCTCCGACATCGAAGAGCGCGCCCGCAGCGACAGCCGCCGCGCCAGCCTCACCCTCGGCCTCGGCGGCGCAGGACCCAGCATCGGCGTCGAGGGCGAACTCGCCCACAGCGCCACCGACGCCATCACCCGCGCCACGGTGGGCGAAACCGAGACCATCGCTTCGGTCACCGGCGAATCGGGCGAGACAATCCGCATCATCGGCGATCGGGAAGTTCGGGGTTTTGCAACCCGATCGGAGGATGAGCGGTCGCCCTTCGATCTGATCACGCACGGAACAATCTCAGCGCTCAACCGATCCGGCGATGGTGTCGGCCAATGGGCGGATGCTCGATTCTCGCCGTTCCTCGCCGTCAAAGCTATTGCCGGCCTTGGGATAATCTGCGCCATGACGACCGAGGAGGGATATCGGGACATTGCCAATCACTGAGCCCGGTCGTGCAGCCCTCCAAGCCTGTCAATTTCATGCGCGAGGTGCTCCGCCATGACGACCATCGTCATTCGCTGGACGGCACGGAGCCCGATCGTCTTTTGCCCCGCCGGCAACCGATCTCCCCGGATCACGTAGAACTGCCACTGAGCCGGCACGCGCTGGTCATCGCCATTGTGCCAGGCGAAAACGTAGATGTCTGCGAACCGCTCACCCGATGCGTTGGAGAGGTAGGTCTTGCCGTCGGGATAGTGCCCTTGGGCAGTTGCTATCCCGAACCGCGGCGAGCTCGTCGATTTTCCCCACGATTGCGCCTGCGCTGATTGCTTCACCTCGAGGCGCAGGCCGTCCTCTCTCTCGAAATCCCATGCGGCCCAGTCCCCGCCGGTGTGTCGCCAGCCGGGGCCGAGGATCTCGGCAATCATGGCCTCGACCCATTACCCGCGCAGGTTGTTCTGCATGTACGGGACGTCATACATCCTGCGGATTCGAGCGAAGATTGCTTCGTACATGCGCAATTCCGATTCTGTGGTGAGTTCCGAAGCTCCTATTCAGGAATGCCGGAGCACAGGAATCAATGGCCGGATGCTTCTAGGGTTCGCACTAGGGTAAGGCGCTTTGATCAAAGACTTCTCTATATAAAACAATAGCTTACGGAGAAATATGGCGGAAGGGGTGGGATTCGAACCCACGGTACGGTTGCCCGCACGGCGGTTTTCAAGACCGCTGCCTTAAACCACTCGGCCACCCTTCCGGACGGATGTGGTGATAGCGGAATCGGGGCGGATAGGGAAGGCGGGAAGGGCGTTTCGGCGTGATTTTCATGCGCTTTACGCGTGTAGAGCACCTGCGCTGCCGGGAGGGGATGGTCACCGCATCCCTTGATCACAGGATCAACGGATGCGGTGATCAGGTGAAAAGCAATGATCGTTAACCAACCATTAACCTTAACAAACCATTGTCGCCTCCAGGCATCCCGGTATCGGCTGATCACAGGATCGGCGGATACGGGGAGGGTGGCGCGGGGGCGCTGCCGCCTGCCTTCACGCGAACAAGGGATATCATCATGAAAGCAATCGCTTTCGTTACGCAAAAGGGTGGAAGCGGCAAGAGTACGCTTTGCATCAATCTCGCAATCGCGGCCATGGAAGCCGGACGCTCCGTGTGCATCCTGGAGATGGACCGGCAAGCCACGATCACCGATTGGGCGGAACACAGGGAGGGCGAGGGGCCGGAAGTGGCCCAGATCGATGCGACGCAGCTCGACGACGTCATCGAACGCCTGCGCGAATTCGACTACGACTACGTGTTCATCGACACGCCCGGCGTGGACAGCCCGGGCGCGCTCTCGGCGATCCGGGCAGCGGATCTGTGTGTGATCCCGTGCCGTCCCACGCCGGCCGATCTGCGGGCCTTCAAGCCGACGCTCGCGGCGATCTACCGGCTGGAGAAGCGCTTCGCCTTCGTGCTCAACCAGACCCCGCCGCGCAGCTATCGCAACCGCGACGCCGCCGACGGGCTGGCGGTTCTCGGCGTCCTGCCGGACGTCAACATCGTCATGCGCAACGATCATCAGGACGCCATCGGCATGGGCCAGGGCGTAACGGAATTCAACCCGCAGGGCCAAGCCGCCAAGGAAGTGCGGCGCCTGTGGGGCTGGATCGAGAAGCGCAGCAACTTCGACAACCAGAACAAGGGTCAGGCCATCAAGAATGTCAAAGTCGCATAAAGTGAGCCTCCGCTCGATCGTCGCGGCCTCTGCGCCGGCGCCGGTCTATCCGGAGGGTCGTACGCCCCCACGCGTCGTCTCCATCGAGCCGGTACCTGCTGCGAAGACGCTGAAACAGCGCGCGAAGCAGCTATCGGTCTATCTCGAGCCTCCGGTCTATGACCAGCTCAGGGATATCGCCCATGCGGAACGGACCAAGATCCATCCGCTGATGCTCGAAGCGCTCGACATGCTGTTCCGGCAGCGCGGCGCGCGCTCGATCCGGCAGTTGATGGAAGACGAGGCACGCTAAGCGCCACCGGCGCTACCCCGGCACAGGCCGCAAACGGACCCGCCGGCATCATCGATGCCGGCGGTCGTTCTCTTTCAGGCACGGTCTTCGTCGCGCTTGCGCATCACTTGAAGTGCTTTTTGCGATTGTTGCGGTATTTGCGCCACAGCCTTGAAATTCTGGCAAGATTTCGGCAAACGGCAGCATGTGCCCGAACCCTCTCGGGAATTCTCCATCGATTCTCGTGACTTGACTTCGTGGCGGGCGGCGCCGTAAGCGGAGCGCTGCCGCATTTTCGGCTCATTTGCGCCGGAAACGGTATGCGGACAGAAACCGTCAGGGTTGGCGTTCGGGGGTTAACTTCATGTTTGTCGTGTGCAGACTAGGCTCCTCCGGTGTTCGCGGAAAGGTGTGACATGTCGGGCAGGAACGTGGGTGTCGTGCAGGACGCATCGGAAGCAGGCGGGCAACCCGTCAGACTCCTGAAGATCGCGATGGTGGCCTGCCTCGGTCTGGCGCTCGCCAATTGCGCATCGCAGAACCGCACGGCGAAGGTCGATCCGAAATACGGCGTCGCGCCGAGCCCGCTGGTCGTCAGCGACGGCAGCGAGATCCCGCGTGGCGGCGGGCGCGAAATGGTCGGGCGTCCCTATACCATCGCCGGACGCACCTACACGCCGCGTCGCGACGACAATTACAGCCGCGAAGGGCTGGCCTCCTGGTACGGTCCCGGCTTCCATGGCCGTCAGACGGCCAATGGTGAGGTCTTCGACAAGTACGCGATCTCCGCCGCGCATCCGACCTTGCCGATCCCGAGTTACGTCCGTGTGACCAACAGGTCCAACGATCGCTCCCTGATCGTGCGTGTCAATGACCGTGGCCCCTTCCACGGCAACCGCATCATCGACGTCTCCAAGACCGTCGCCGAGGCCCTCGGCTTTCGCAGGAACGGTGTCGCGCGCGTGCAGGTCGATTACGTCGCCCCCGCCTCGACGGATGGCAGTGACGACCAGATCCTGATCGCGACCCTGCGTGACGATGGCCGGCTGGCTCAGCTGCCCGATCACGATACCCGGCCCGGCGTGATGGTCGCCTCCGACGAGCCGGCACCGGCTTCCCGCGCGGACGCCGCGGTCGCGCCGACTGCAGCCGCCTCGGTGCCGGCACCCCGGGCTCAGAGCGCTTCCTTCGCGAGTTCACAAGCGGCGCCGCAACCGCTGGCGATCAATGGCCGTTCGCAGGGCGGGTTCGACGCGGGCCGGCGCAACGGGTCTGCGGGCGGCTCGGTCCTGGCGGGCCTGTTCTTCGCCGAGCCCGAAGGGCAAGCGCGCAATCTCTCGCGCGATTCCGCTTTTGCGGGTGTCGCAACGCTTGATCGTCAGAGCCTGCGCCGCGCACCATAAAAGGCCTCGCGCCCGCGTTAATCTTGGTAAAAACCGTTGATTCCCCGGCATGATCGCCGCACATTGCGGCTCGTCCTTGCTCTGTTGCCGGATTTCGAATCGTGCGCGTACAGCTCATGCGTCCCGCCCAAGACCATGCCGGCGCCGCTCTCGCGACCGTCGCAGGCCTGCTCGTCGCTCTGGCGATTCTGCTGTCGAGTGCGAGCGCCGGTGCGCAGAACTTCGAAACCCGTGCCGAGCAAGCCTTCCTCATGGATGCCGATAGCGGCGCAGTGCTTTACGCGAAGAATGCCGACCAATTGATGGTGCCCGCCAGCATGGCGAAGATCATGACGGTCGAGGTGATCGCGGAGGAGATGCGGCGCGGGCGCATCACCGAGGATACGGAATTCGTCATCTCCGAGGATGCCTGGCGGCGCGGCGGCGCGCCTTCACGCGGTTCGACCATGTTCGCGGAGCTCGGCAGCGCCATCAAGCTGCGGGACCTGCTACATGGCATCATCATCCATTCCGGCAATGATGCCTCGATCGCCGCCGCCGAGACGATCGCCGGGTCGGAGGGCGCGTTTGCGCGGATGATGACCCAGCGGGCGCGGGAGCTCGGGCTGAGCCAGAGTTTCTTCACCAATTCCACCGGCTTTCACGACCCCGATCAGGTCAGCACGGCGCGGGAGCTGGCGCTGCTGACCCGCCATTTCATCGAAACCTCTCCGGAGATTTATGCGCTCTACGGCGAAGAGGAATTCACCTGGAACAACATCAACCAGCGCAACCGCAATCCGCTGCTCACCATGGGGATCGGCGCGGATGGCGTGAAGACCGGCTTCGTCTCGGAATCGGGCTATGGGCTCGTCGGCTCCGCCGTACAGCTGGATCAGCGCCTGATCCTCGTGGTCAACGGCCTCGCGACCGCCCGCGATCGTGCGCTCGAGGCGCGGCGCCTGCTCGAATGGGGGTTCCGGGCCTTCGAGCCCCGTGAGTTGTTCGAGGCTGGCGAGACCGTGGGGCGGGCACGGGTCTTCGGCGGTGAGCTGAACCACGTGCCGCTCGTGGCCAATGCGCCGATACGCGTCCTCATGCCGCGTGGCACCGATGAGCGCCTCTCGGCCCGGATCATCTACCAGGGCCCCCTGCAGGTGCCTGTGCGAGCCGGGGACGCAGTCGGGGTGATCCAGGTGATGCGCGGTGATGCGCTGGCCCTCGAGGCGCCGCTCTTCGCCGGCGAGGATGTCGAACAGGGAACCCTGACACAGCGCGCTCTCGATGCGCTCTGGGAGCTTGGCTCCGGGGCCGTGCGCCGCGCCATCTTCGGAAGCGAGAGCGGATGAGCGGCATCTTCATCACGCTCGAAGGCGGGGAGGGGGCGGGCAAATCCACGCAGATCAGGCGTCTCGCCGCGCGACTCGAAGCCCTGGGGCACGAGGTCTTGGTCACCCGCGAACCGGGCGGCTCCCCGAGGGCCGAACAGATCCGCGAGGCCATCCTCTCGGGCAAGGGCAAGCCCTACGGGCCTTTCGCGGAGGCGCTGATGTTCTACGCCGCACGCAAGGACCACCTCGAACAGACGATCCGCCCGGCGCTGGCTCGCGGAGCCGTGGTGCTGTGTGACCGCTTCGCGGATTCCACACGCGCCTATCAGGGCGCGTCCGGCAATGTCGATATGCAGCTGATCGAGGGCCTCGAACGCGCCGTCGTCGGACAGACGCAGCCGGACCTGACCCTGGTGCTCGATCTCGATCCGGAGGTCGGTCTGGCGCGGGCGGACAGGCGGCGCGGCGAGACATGCGGGGCTGATCGCTTCGAATCCGAAAACATCCAATTTCACAGGGCCTTGCGAAAAGCCTTTCTTGATTTGATCGAAGACCAGCCAGCCCGTTGTCTGCGGGTGGATGCCGACCGTGATGCCGAGCTCGTCGAGCTCGATATCTGGCAAGCGGTCAAGCAGAGGTTGGGAAGCCGCATCAAGACCCCGCTGCAAGCTGTTGAAACATAATCATTATGGCAGACGTCACAGAACCTGATCAGCTTTCCGGCGCACCGCATCCGCGCACGCGTCACGTGCTCTATGGTCAGGAGCAGGCCGAACGCGCCTTTCTGACCGGTTTTCGCTCCGGTCGGCTCCATCACGCCTGGCTCGTCGGCGGGCTGCAAGGCATCGGCAAGGCGACGTTGGCCTATCGCATTGCCCGTTATGCACTGGCCTTCGGGCATGCGCCGGAAACCGCCCCGGAAACGCTGGCGATACCGCCGGAGCATCCGATCGCACGGCAGGTTGCCGTACTCTCTCATCCGGATCTGTTCATTCTGCGCCGCGTCGCAGCCACCGACAAGAAGGCCGCCTCGGCAACGATCCCGGTCGAGCAGGTGCGCAAGGCCCTGCATCTGTTTTCATCGACGGCGGCTGCCTCGGGCTATCGGGTCTGCATCGTCGATAGCGCCGAGGATCTCGCAGGGCCCGGCGCAAACGCCCTGCTCAAGATGGTCGAGGAGCCGCCCCCGCGCTCGCTCTTCCTGATCATCGCGCACGAGCCGCGCCGGGTGCTGCCGACGATCCGTTCGCGCTGCCGGCGTCTCGACCTGCACCCCCTGACCCCGGACGCGATCGGGCAGGTTCTCATGTCGATCGACGGCGCGGATGCCGAGGACCCTGCCGCGCGCGACAGCGCGATCGCGCGGGCCGAGGGTTCGGCGCGCCGCGCCTTCGAATTGCTCGACCCGGCCAAGCGCGAGGTCGTCGAGACCATGGAGCGGCTGCTCGGCAATCTGCCGCGGGAGGATCTGAAAGGGACGCTCGCGCTCGCCGAAAAACTGGCGAAAAAGGATGCGGAGGAGGCGTTTTCTCTGGCGCTGGAAACGATGCAGCGCTGGGCTTCCGCAAAACTGCACGAACACGCGGCGGGCGGTGCGCGGCGGCTTGCGCCCCTGGTCGAGGTGTGTGACAAGATCGCCCGCTCGGCGCGGGAGGCGGATATCTATAATCTCGACCGCCGCCCGCTCGTGCTGACCATGTTCGGCGATCTCGCCGGCGCCGTCCGGGCGCTCGACTGACGCCGTTTCATTCGTATCTGCAAGAGGTTGCGCCGGATGGCTGCGAAGACGTACTACATCACCACCGCGATTTCCTATCCCAATGGCGCGCCCCATATCGGCCATGCCTATGAAGTCGTCGCGGCTGATGCCATCGCGCGATTCAAGCGCATCGACGGCTATGACGTCTTCTTCATGACGGGGACGGACGAGCACGGCCTCAAGGTGCAGCAGACCGCGCGCAAGAGCGGCGTCTCGCCCAAGGAATTCGTGGACGGGCTCGCCCCGCAATTCCAGGCGATGGGCGAGCGGCTCAACTGCTCCTTCGACCGCTTCATCCGCACCACCGATCCCGACCATCTGCCCTCCACCCATGAATTGTGGAAGCGGATGCAGGATGCGGGCGATATCTATCTCTCGAAATACGAGGGCTGGTATTCGGTCCGCGACGAGGCCTATTTCGACGAGGGCGAGCTCACGCTTCAGCCCGACGGCACCCGTCTCGCGCCGACCGGGGCGCCGGTGGAATGGGTCGCCGAGGAGAGCTATTTCTTCCGCCTCTCGGCCTATCAGGACCGGCTGCTGGCGCATTACGCGGAGCATCCCGAATTCATCGGCCCCGATACGCGTCGCAACGAGGTCGTCTCCTTCGTCAAGCGTGGGCTGCAGGATCTCTCGATCAGCCGCACCACTTTTGACTGGGGCCTGCCCGTGCCGGGTGACCCGAAACACGTCATGTATGTCTGGGTCGATGCGCTGAACAATTACGTCACCGGCTGCGGCTTCCCCGATGAAAACGACCCGCGCTGGCGCTACTGGCCGGCGGATGTGCACATCATCGGCAAGGATATCGTGCGCTTCCACACGGTCTACTGGCCCGCCTTCCTGATGTCGGCCGGGTTGCCCCTGCCCAAACGCGTCTATGGCCACGGCTTTCTCTTCAACCGTGGGGAGAAGATGTCGAAATCGGTCGGCAACGTGATCGACCCCTTCGCCCTGACCGACACCTACGGCGTCGATCCGCTGCGCTATTTCTTCATGCGCGAAGTGCCCTTCGGGCAGGACGGCAATTATTCGCACGAGGCGATCGTCAACCGCATCAATGCCGATCTCGCCAATGATCTCGGCAATCTGGCCCAACGCTCGCTCTCGATGATCGGAAAGCATTGCGCAGCGGCAGTGCCCGAGCCCGGCGCCTTCAGCGAGGCCGATCGCGCCATGCTCGATCAAGCCGCGGCGCTGCCGGAGAAGGTGAGGGGGGCGATGGAGGATTTCGCCCTGCATCAGGCGCTCGCCGAAATCTGGGCCGTGGTCGGCGAGGCCAACCGCTATTTCGCCTCGCAGGAGCCCTGGGCCCTGCGCAAGAGCGATCCCGCGCGGATGGGCACCGTGCTTTATGTGACGGCGGAGGTGCTGCGCATCGTCGGCATCCTGGTTCAACCCTTCATTCCGGAATCGGCGGGTAAGCTCCTGGATCTGCTCGGCGTTTCACCTGATCAGCGCGTCATCGCGGCAATCGGGGAGGGCGGTCGCCTCGCGCCCGGAACGGCCCTGCCGGCACCGCAGCCCGTCTTCCCGCGTTTCGTCGAACCGGAGGCCTCGTGAGCCCGGCATGATCATCGACAGCCATTGCCATCTCGATTTCCCGCAATTCGCCGATGACCTTCCCGGCGTGCTCGATCGCGCCGAGGCGGCGGGCGTGGGCCGCATGGTCACGATCTCGACGCGGGTCAAGAACTACGACACCTATCGCGCCCTCGCCGAGAGCGACCCTCGCATCTTCTTCACCGTGGGCACCCATCCCCACAATGCCGGCGAGGAGCCGGATGTGCCGGCGGCGGATCTGGTGGCGCGCGCGCAGCATCCGCGCTGTGTCGCGATCGGGGAGGCGGGGCTCGACTACCATTACGACAAGAGCCCGCGCGATGTGCAGCGCAGGGTCTTTCGCACCCATATCGCGGCGGCGCGCGACACCGGCCTGCCGCTGATCATCCATGCCCGCGAGGCGGATGAGGAGATGATCGATATTCTCACAGATGAGTTCAGCAAGGGGGCGTACAAGGCTGTTCTGCATTGCTTTTCATCCGGCAAAAAGCTCGCCATGACCGGCGTGGAACTCGGTTTCGCGATCTCGTTTTCCGGGATCGTCACCTTCAAGCGCTCGGAGGAATTGCGCGATATCGCCCGCAAGATCCCGCGCGAGCGTCTTCTCGTGGAGACCGATGCGCCCTATCTCGCGCCTCAGCCGGTTCGCGGCAAGACCAACGAGCCGGCCTATACGGCGCATACCCTGCGCATCCTCGCAGAGGCCCTCGACATGCCGGCAGCGGAGCTCGAAAAGGTGACGACGGACAATTTCTACGCGCTCTTCGCCAAAGCCGCCGTCGCGGATGGCAGGGCGGGCGCCTGATCATGACCCTGGTCGCGACGATCCTCGGATGCGGCTCCTCGGGCGGCGTGCCGCGCGTGGGGACCGGCTGGGGCGCGTGCGATCCGAAGGAGCCGCGCAACCGGCGCCGGCGCTGCTCGCTCTTCGTCGCCCGCAATAGCGGCGCCGGCGAAACCGCCATCCTGTTCGACACCTCACCCGATCTGCGCGAGCAGCTGCTCGATGCCGAAATCCGCCATCTCGACGCGGTGATCTTCACCCACGAACATGCCGACCACACCCACGGCATCGACGACCTGCGCCCGCTCGTAATTCACATGCGTCGCAGGATTCCCGTCTATATGGATGAAAAGACGACGAAAATTCTGGAAGAGCGGTTCGATTACTGCTTCCGCACACCGGAAGGCAGCAGCTATCCGCCGATCCTCGATTCACGCCTGATCCGCGACGACGCGCCGGTCGAGATCGAAGGGGAGGGTGGTCGGATCAGCGCCCGGCCCTTTCGCATGATCCATGGCGGGACCGATGCGCTCGGCTTTCGCATCCACGATTTTGCCTATGCTCCGGATGTCAGCACCATGCCAGAGGCCGCCGAGGCGCAACTGCACGGGCTCGAGACGCTGGTGATCGATGCGCTGCGCTACAATCCGCATCCCACCCATTTCAACGTCACCGACGCCCTTGATCTGATCGAGCGCGTGCGCCCGCGCCGGGCGGTGCTCACGAATCTCCATACCGATCTCGATTACCGCGAACTCGCCCGGCAAGTGCCTGATCACGTCGAGCCCGCCTTCGACGGGATGCAGATCGCGATCTCCGAATAAGCCGCATCTACGATATGCCGCGCGCAGCCGCGCAAACCCGCATGGGCGTCGCCGGCCTTGGCCTGCGCGCCGCGAGCGCCGACGATACTGACCGGGATCAGGTGCGGGCAGGGGGCTCGTGTACCGCTCACCGCACGCATGAAGAGAGGATCGCCACCATGATGCAGGCAGCTTACGTCGGCGAAAACGGGCTCGCATTCGGCGAGGCGCCGCGCCCCGAACCGAAGCCGCACGAGATCCGCGTGCGCGTGCGCACGGCAGCCCTCAACCGGGCCGATCTCGCCGTCGCCGCAGGCGCAGCGCATGGGGCGATGGGCGGCGCCGGCACCATTCCGGGTCTTGAATTTGCTGGCGAAATCGAGGCGATGGGCGCGGAAGTCACGGGCTGGAAGATCGGCGATCGCGTTATGTGCACCGGCGCCGGCGGCTATGCGCAATATGCGGTCACCGATCATCTGCGCGCACTGCCGGTGCCGGAGGGCTTCGATTTCGACCGCGCGGCGACCCTGCCACTGGCGCTCCAGACCATGCACAACGCGCTCGTCGAGAATGGCGGCATGAGCGCCGGCGACAGCGTTCTGATCCTCGGCGCGAGCAGCGGCGTCGGCCTGATGGGCCAGCAGATCGCCCGGTATCTGGGCGCGCGCCTGGTGATCGGCTCGTCCACGGATGAAGCACGGCATGCGAGGCTGACGGAATTCGGCGCGCATCACGCTGTCGACACACGCGATGCGGATTGGCCCGACCAGGTGCGCACGCTGACGGATGGCGGCGTCGATCTGATCATCGACCAGATTTCCGGACCGCTGGTGACGCCGGCCATGCAGGCTGCCGCCGTGCGCGGGCGCATCGTCAATGTCGGGCGCCTCGGTGGTGGCAAGGCCGAGTTCGATTGCGACCTGCATGCGCTCAAGCGCATCCGCTATATCGGCGTCACGTTCCGCACGCGCTCAATCGAGGAAATCCGCGCCATCGTCGCCGGCGTGAAGCGCGATCTCTGGCCCGCGATCTGCGACGGCACGCTGCACCTGCCGATCGATCGCAGCTTCGCACTCGCGGATGCGACCGAGGCGCTGGAGCATATGCGCGCGAACCGCCATTTTGGCAAGATCCTGCTGCACCCGTAGCGAGGCGTGATCCCGCGCGTGACCGGCCTGGAGCCGGCGCGTGGGCGGCGGCATGGCGCGAGCCGCTGCAGACGCTGCAGGCCGCCACGCATATTATGGCGCAGGCCGGATTTGCGGCTAAACCGTTGCACTCAAACGCATTCTCCAACGTCATTTTAGTTCCATAATATATCTTATGCGAAATATGGATATGAGGTCCGATATGGTGGTCCGCGTGGTTTTCGGTCTGACGATGCGCAGATCGGCCCAGGACGCCGCCCCTCTGCGCAAGCCGAAGCTCGGTCAAGCCAAAGCCTCGGTCGCTGTGGATACACGCCTCACACCACCGCGCTGCTGCGTCTTGCCCCCGATACATCGGCACCGATCGAGCCGACCGGCATCGATTGCCACACGCCGATGGCGCAAGGCGGATCATAATCCCGGCGCGATCCCGCACTGATCGGATGGCGCGAGCCGATACCTGGGCAGATATCGGCATCTCGCCTCCGGCATTCCGGTACACGACCACCCCCCTTCCAGCCGTTCGACGCCGCGCCTGGCCTACTAGTCAAAGGTAGATTTCCTCGCCGATAAGGCGACCTGCTTGACTGTCATGACCGGCATATCGCCATCTCCGGACGTTGTAGCGCTCCTAGCGCATCATTCCGTCAGGCCGGAACGTGCTCTAGATCCAATTGACTGTGTTGGGTTGGAATACAGGGGCCGGCAGCAGCTTCGTGGTCTCATGCACATCGCCCGAAGCCAACGCGTTAAGCAGATGAAACGCCTTGTTGGATTCAAGCGGGATCCCGCACGGTGGGCCCGAGGGGCGCACTTCAACAAAAAAGCAATCTGATATTGCCAATCTCTGCCTGGGTCTCTAAGGTCCGTTTCATCGTCGGATTTTCGACGCTGGGGCGACTCGGCGCGGTTTGGGGCGTCTTGTGCGCAGTCTTGGGTGCATCCGGCAGTGGGTTCCGGCCCGGTCGAATTTGATGCCTGTCGAGGAGAGCAAGACACCGTTTTTCCATGTCGATGTTTCAGTCCGTCATATGGTATTTGAGGGCCTCTCGTTCACGCGTCGCCCGTGTGGCGGTTCTGGGCCTCGCCCTGGCATCTGGCATCGCCGTGGCGGGTCCCCCTCAAGCTGGTTTCCCACTTGCCGGTGCCACCCAAGCCGGTGCCGCCCAAGCCGATACGGCTCATGCACAGGCGCGCGAGGATGCGCTGCGCGCCATGCCGGAGCGGGTGCATGTCGTTTCCATACCTGGCGAAACGCGGGTGAGCGTCCAGTTCCTGGTCCCCCGGACCTGGGATTCCGGGCAGCCCGAACCGGTGGGCTTGGCCCATTACGCAGAGCATCTCGCCTGGCTGAACGCGGTCGGCACCAAGGCGCGGGCGGCGGATCGCCATTCGAATGCGTGGACCGCGCCTTTCGTGATGGGATATTGGCTATCCGGTCCGGCCGAGGGGCTGCCCGAGTTGCTCGAAACCGTCGCGGGGATCTTCGATCCGATCACCCTGCCCGCGTCATTCGCCGAGGAAGAGCGCGGCATCATCCTGCGCGAATATGAGCAGGTCATCGGGGCGCGCATCAATGCGCAGGCGCACGAGGCGCTGGCCGCCTTCCTCTATCCGGACCACCCTCTCGGACAATCGCTGATCGGCTCGCCCGAGCAGATCAAGGCCCTCGAAGACGACGCTGCACGCGCCTATCACGCCCGGACGCACAAGCCGGAACGCGCGCATCTGATCGTCGCCGGCGATGTGGATCCCGTGGCGCTTCTGCATGCCCTGTCCGATCGGGATCTGGAAAACGCCTTTTCCGGGCCTGCCGCCGTGACGAAACCCGTCCTGCGCATGGCGGATCCGGATGAAACGCGCTTGCGTTTCCCGGATGCCGATGCGGCGCCGCGCATCTTCTGGCGGCGTCTCGTGCGGCTGGAGAAGCCGGTATCTTACGAAAAGCTGGCGCACCATGCGCAACTGCTGCGCAACATACTCTACAGCGGGTTGCCGGGCGGTCTCGCGGGGCCCCTGCGTTTCGACGGCGACATTGCCCGGCGTTTCGACATCGCGATCGCCGCGATCGACGAATCGCATGTGGAGCTGAGCGTCACGGCTTCGCCGGATCGGGGCGTGTCGCTGAGCAGGCTTCACGAGGCCTTCACCGACGCGCTCGCGGAAACGGCCGATGCGGGAATTCCGCCCGACACCTTCACGCGCGTCAGGCAGCGCATGCTGCGCGCCCTGCCCGATCCTGACGATGCGCGGGCCGTTTCCCGCTGGCAGCTGCGTCACGTGCGCAGCCGCCTCGCCATGCTGCGCGAGCCGGTCCCCGCAAAGACCGGGCGCGCGCAGGTCAAGGCGCTTTCACCCGACTTCGCCGACGCGTTGCTGCGTCAACTCACCGGCGCGGGCCGTGATGCGGTCGCGCTCATCGGACCGGAAGAGGTTTTTCAATGAAACGTCTCCTGATTGCCTTCGCTGCGCTCGTCGTGACGGGTGCCGGGGATCTGGCTGCGAGCGAATCCACAGTGAGCCGGGAAACATCGCCCAGTGGTATCACCTACACATTGATCCAGATGCCCGATGCAGACAGGGTCAGCATCCGAATGGCCTGGAAGACGGATTGGGTTTATCGCGACGATACGCATCCGCTGGCTCCCCAGATCGGGACACAATTGCTCCTTGCCGGCGGCGCGGAGGGATATGCTCCGGGCGAGGCTGGCGAATTGTTCGAGGATATGCAGGTCGGGAGTCAGCTTTCCCCGATGCCGGATCACATTTACGGCGAACTGCATTTTCCGTTGGCCGAGCTCGACGAGGCGATCGCGATCGCCAACGCGCATCTGCGCGCGCCGGATCTCGATGACCGATGGCTCGCCCGCATTCGCGACGGCATGGTCGAGCGTATCACAGAGGGGCAGCGCATGCCGCTGGACAAGGCGGCAAGAGCCTTGCGCTGGGCCGTTCTCGGCGACCAGCCCCTGCGCAGGGGATTGTCGCTCGACGAGCCCGGGGACCTTGACGGAATAACCCGGGCGGATGTGCAGGCCTGGCAGGAGGAAACCATCACGGGTGATCCCGCTTCGGTGGTGCTGGCCGGAAACCTCGATCGTGAGGCGGCGGGTGCAGCGATCGATGCCCTGCTCGAGGGAACGCCCGAGGCGACCGCAACGGAGCCCGGATCCGCCACAGGTGATTTCTCGCCGCGCCGGATCCTGCTGCATCGCCCCGATGTGCGGGCTACGCAATTGTTGCTCGCAGCTCCGATCCCGCCCGTGCGTGAGGGCCAGGATACCGAGGATCTGCTCATTCTCGGCGCCCTCGGCCAGGGTGACCAGAGCGTGCTTTTCCAGGCGGTGAGAAACGAGATGCGCGCATCCTATCAGTTCGGCGCGGGACTCGCCGCCTATAACCGCGACATGCGGATCCTCGTCATGACGGGGGCGCTGGAAGATGCGCGCCTCGCCGAGGCCGAGGAAGTCGTCAGGGGTGCCTATGCCGAATTCAGGGATGCGGGGATCGGCGATGCTCTCGAGGCGCGCCGGGCGAATCTGTTGACGGTATTGCGGCAGGGGCAGCGCTTGCCGCAACAGGTCAGCAGCGGCGCGTTGCATGGCGACGTGAACGAGCAGGATCCGACCCGGGTGGTTCGCCTGGTCGAAGAAGTCGAGGCGCTGACGCAGGCCGACATCTTGGAGCGTCTCGCCGAGGCTTATCCCGCCGCTGAAGATCTGATCGTGGTCGCGGTCTCCCCCGATCCCGACAGCCTTCCCGGAGCCTGTGTCATCAGCGAGCCGCGCGAGGCGGTCGATTGCCCGTGAGCGCGCGGCTTCGCAGGCTGCCCACGAACGAGACGTGATGACGACACTTGCATTTGGTGCGATATCGTATTAGATAGTGCGATATCGCAGTAAAGGAGAGAAAGATGTCGTTATCACGCCGCCGCATGCTCGGGCTCATGGGAGCCGGTACCGTTTTGGTCGGGGGGGCGAGCGTCGCGGGCTTTGCCACGACGCGCACCCCGCATGCAGCGCTCGCGGCCTGGCGTGAGGCAGGATTGCCCGATGATCCGCGCCTGCATGCGCTGTCATGGGCGATCCTCGCGCCCAATCCGCACAACCGCCAGCCATGGGAGATCGCGCTCGTCGATGGCGAGTCGATGCGGATCTTCCGGGATCGCACGCGTGATCTGCCGCATACCGATCCCTACGATCGTCAGCTGACGATCGGGATGGGCTGTTTCCTGGAACTGCTGGTCATCGCCGCCACGGCCACCGGGCACGGGGTCGAGCTCACCCTGTTCCCGGAGGGCGAAGACGGGCCCGTGGCCGATGTACGGCTGGTGCCCGATGCGGGCGAGCCCGATCCGCTCTTCGCCCATATCCTCGCACGCCGCACCTGCCGCGACCCCTACCGGTCCGAGACGATTCCCGATCACGTGGTCTCGGCGCTGTCGGAACATGCGCAGGTGTTGACGGCGCCCGACAGGGTCGATGCGCTGCGCAGCCTGACGCGCGAGGCCTTTCGCATCGAGGCGCTGACACCTCATACCTGGATGGAGAGCGTCGAGCTCACCCGGGTCGGGCGGCGCGCCATCGAGGCGCAGCCGGACGGGATCGCGCTTCACGGGGTCGCCATCGAGGCGATGAACCTGTTCGGGATGATGTCGCCCGAGGCGCTCGCCGACCCGGACTCCACGGCATTCGGGTTCGCCATGGATTCGTATGATGCGGCGATCGACGGCACCTTCGCCTTCGCCGTCCTGTCCACGCCGGGCAATACGCGACGGGAACAGATCGAGGCCGGGCGCCGCTGGATGCGCCTGAGTCTCGCGGCCACCGGTTTCGGGCTCGGGCTGCACCCTCTCAGCCAGGCACTCCAGGAATATCCCGAAATGGCGGAGCTTCACGAACGGGCGCATGACCTGCTCGCTCCCGATGGCGGCACGGTCCAGATGCTGGCGCGGCTCGGCTATGGCAGCATCGCGCCTGACGGGATGCCGCCGCAGGACCCCGCCGAGGGCAAATCCCCGCGCTGGCCGCTCGCGACGCGGCTGCGCGACGCGTGAGGATCGGCGCTCCAAGCCATTGTCTGACGCATCATTTTATCCGTCAGCCGGTACCCACCTGGCGGAATGATGGGCTAGGCTTGAATCCCGGTTCCAGCCCAGAGTGCGCGATGTCCGACGATTCGCAACGCCATCCCCCCTCCCCCCCGGCCTCTGCGCCGGAAGCGGACGCACCGTTGGGCGACTGGTTCCGTTTGTTCACGGAAATCGGGATCCTCGCCCAACTCTCCGCCGCCGCCTTCGAGGAAGCGATGCCGGGCTGGCTGATCTCGCATTTCAGCGTCGTCCAGCATCTCATGCAGCGCGGCGACGGTGTCACCCCGCTCGCGCTCGCCCGCGCCTTCCAGGTGCCCAAGACGACGATGACGCACACACTCAAGACGCTGGAGGCGCGCGGCGTCGTCCGGCTCGAGGGCAATCCCCGTGACGGGCGCTCGAAGATCGTGCGGCTGACCGATGCCGGGCATGCCTTTCACCGGGAGGCCTTGGCCGCGCTGGTGCCGGTCATGCGCGATCTCGACGGCGCGGATCTACCCGTGGGGTTGCCCACGGAAATCGTGCCGATTCTCAGCCGCCTGCGCGAAATCATGGACGGGATGCGCGATTGATCGCAGCTGATCTGCTCCGCATGCAGGAACGGGGTTGCCCTTCCGCAAATCTGCCTTAATTCCCTTCCGCAGGGCGCCGATCGGCGCTGGCGCCTGTTGTCTGTATGGAGTTGTTTCTATGGCCCAGCCCGCTTTGGTCTGGTTTCGCGAGGACCTGCGGGTCGCAGATCATCCAGCCTTGCGTGCCGCCATCGACAGCGGGCGGCCGGTTCTGTGTTTCTACATCCATGACACGCAATCGGACGGGGTGCGCGCTCCCGGTGGCGCGTCGCGCTGGTGGTTGCACGGATCGCTTTCGGCCCTGTCAGACAATCTGGAAAAGCGTGGCGGCAGGCTGCATCTGTTCTCGGGCGCCGCCGAGGAGATCGTGCCGAAGATCGTCGCCGAATCCGATGCCGCGGCGCTCTACTGGAATCGCCGCTACGGGCCGGAGCGCGAGATCGATGCGGGGCTCAAGCGGCGTTTCAGGGATGCCGGGCTGGAGGTGCGGAGCTTTCCCTCGCGGCTGCTCTACGAGCCGGGGCAGATCCGCAATCAGTCCGGCGATTTCTACAAGGTGTTCACGCCGTTCAACCGGGCCTGCGTCGCACAGGACCCGCCGCCGAAGCCCCTCCCCGCCCCCCGCGAGATCCCGCGCGCCGCCTTTCCGCGCGCGCTCGATCCGCTCGCTGTCTCGCTGGAAGAGCTCGCTCTCGAACCGCAGCGGCCCGATTGGGCCGGCGGCCTGCGCGAGACCTGGCAGCGCGGCGAGGATGCGGCGCAGGAGCGCCTGTGCGCCTTCATCCGCGATGGGTTGTCCGGCTATGCCGATCGTCGCGACCGCCCGGATATCGAAGGGACGTCGCGCCTTTCCCCGCATCTGCGCTTCGGCGAGATCACGCCGCGCCAGGCCATCCACGCTGCCCGCGAGGCGCTCGACGGGAGCATCGACCAGCGCGATTACGACTCGTTTCGCGCGGAAATCGGCTGGCGCGATTTCAGCTACCAGCTGCTCTTCGCCCACGGTCCCATCGCCGCGCAAAACATGAACCGGCAGTTCGACGCCTTTCCCTGGCGGGAGGACGATGCCGCTTTGCGCGCGTGGCAGAAGGGCCGTACCGGCTATCCGATCGTGGATGCCGGCATGCGTCAGCTTTGGCATACGGGCTTCATGCATAACCGCGTGCGCATGATCGTCGCCTCGTTCCTGATCAAGCACCTGCTGATCGACTGGCGCGCGGGCGAAGAATGGTTCTGGGACACGCTGGTCGATGGCGATCCGGCCAACAATCCGGCAGGCTGGCAATGGGTCGCGGGGTCCGGCGCTGATGCGCAGCCCTATTACCGGATCTTCAACCCTATGACCCAGGGGGAGAAGTTCGATCCGCAGGGCGCCTATGTGCGCCATTGGGTGCCGGAGATCGCGAAGCTGCCCGACCGCGTATTGCATCGCCCGTGGGAGGCCAAGAGCGATGTGCTGCGCGCGGCGGGTGTGGCTCTGGGCGAGACCTACCCGCAGCCGTTCGTCATCCACGAAGAGGGTCGCAAACGGGCGCTTGCCGCTTTCGAGGAGATCAAGCGCGCAAACCACTAGATCACGGGGAGCGCGACCGGGCGGGGATACGTTTTTTCTTGCCCTCCATGAAGCCGGAAGCGATCCTTACCAGTAAAGCAAAACAGCTCCGCCTCCTGCCAGAGGGGCTGACCGTGTACGGGAATCCGGCGCGACAAGGGGGAGCGAGCGCAGGGAGATGCGGATGCAACAGACCGCCGATCAGCCCGGTTCCGAGCCGGATTTTCTGGCTGTGACCCGGGACACACTGGACAAGGCGCTGCGAGACGTGCCGTTCCTGCTCCGGCAGGTTCTGCGTATCGTCGCACGGTTGCCACTCGGCACCCTCGACGTCACCCTTCCCGGCGGCAAGCGTCTGCGCTTCAGCGGGGAGGATCCGGAGCCGCGGGCGGAACTCCTGATCCACGATCCTGCCTGTGTCAGGCGCCTCATCATCGGCGGCGATATCGGTTTCGCGGAGAGCTATCTGCGGGGGGAATGGGACAGCCCGGACCTGCGCGCCTTGCTGATGCTCTTCGCCGCGAACCACCGGGCCGGCGGGCAGCTGACGCCGGGGCGCCCGGGGCTGCGTGTCTGGCAACGCATCCAGCATTTCTTCAACCGCAACAGCCGGCGTGGCTCGAAGCGCAACATCCACGCCCATTACGATCTGGGCAACCGCTTCTACGAGACCTGGCTCGATGGTTCCATGACCTATTCCTCGGCCATCTTCGCGCCGGGCGACAATGATCTCGAGAGCGCGCAGCGCCGCAAATACGAGCGCCTGGCGCGCGAGACCGGCATTACGGCAGAGCATCACGTGCTCGAAATCGGCTGCGGCTGGGGTGGTTTTGCGGAATACGCCGCGCGCGAGATCGGTTGTCGCGTCACCGGCCTCACCATTTCGCGCGAGCAGTTCGAATACGCGACGCGTCGCATTGCCGATGCCGGGCTCGCCGACCGGGTTTCCATCGTCTTGCGCGATTACCGCGACGAAGAGGCGCGCTACGACCGGATCGTCTCGATCGAGATGTTCGAGGCCGTCGGCGAAGCCTATTGGGAGACGTTCTTTCGCAAGATGCGCGAGTGCCTCGTCGCCGGTGGGCGTGCGGGCCTGCAACTGATCACCATCCGGGACGATGCGTTTGCGGCCTATCGGCGGGAGATGGATTTCATCCGCGCCTATGTCTTCCCCGGCGGGATGCTGCCGACGCCGGGGATCATGCGCCAGCTTTCGCAGGCGGCCCGGCTGTCAATCGTTTCGGATGAGGGGTTTGGCCCCGATTATGCCCGGACCCTGGCGACCTGGCGAGACCGGTTCGGTGCCGCCTGGCCTCGCATCACGCCGCTTGGTTTCGACGAGCGATTCCGCAGGCTGTGGAACTACTACCTCACCTATTGCGAGGTCGGTTTCGCCACGGGCAACGTCGATGTCCGGCAGATGGTGTTTGCCCGCCCCGATCAATGATCGGGAGCGGGCCGTCGTCCCGTCAGGGCCGTTACTGCTTCACGAAGAAGCGCTGGACGATCCGCCCGATCGGCCCGGTGAGCTTCAGGGGCGCATCCGTGACCGCGAAGCAGAAGCAGTCTTCACCCGGATCCGCGACCGGGCAATGGTCGACATCCATATCCGCTATGGCGATGTCGCCCCGCTCATAGCGTCCGTTCACGTCACTGAAGGCACCCTTGAGCACCAGCGTGTATTCGGATCCCTCATGGGTGTGGGAGGGGATCTTGCGACCGCCTTTGATCCAGTAGAGCGTCGCCTCGCCCTGTTCGTTGTCGGCGATCCGGCACTCCTTCACGCCGGGCAGGAGGCTGCGCCATTGCAGCTCGTTCAGCTCGCAACCGAGATAACGTCCCAGCGCGTGCGGAATGTCGGAGCTGACCGATGCTGCCTGCTCAGGGCGTGGCTGCGGCTCCGCGTCGTCCATGTGGAAGATCGCGGCCAGACGCTCGTCCCGATTCGCGATCGCCACGGGCTCTTCCTCGGTGATCGCGGATGCGACCACACTTTCCATGGCGCCGACGAAAGGCCGGCTTTCCGGCCTCAGGGCGAGATGGCTTTCGACGAGCACATGAAGCGGCGGGCTGAGCGCGCCCCGGGCATAATGCGCCAGAAGCGTGTCCAGATGATTGCCGCCATTCGTCGTGGTTTCGTGTATCGTCACTTCTTTCACCGCACGCGGCATTCCGCGCATGTTCGAAAATTCACCTGATCGCTTTACGCCGAACGGCGCATGCCGGATCACGTCGCCTCCATAAATTAATAGCGAAAACCCATTAATTTTTGAACATTAAATTTTCCGCGGCGCCCCCCGGGGGAATCCGCGATTTCCCGGTGGGGGTCGCACGCCTTGTCACCGGCCCTCCCCCTGATTACGGTTCGACACGTTCAGACGAGGGAGATGACAGCGTGACGCAACCGCTCTACCGCGATGACGCCTACCAGACCCGGGCGCAGGCACGGATAACCGCCGTGCACGAACGTGGTTACATTCTCGATGCGACCATCTTCTATCCGCAAGGGGGTGGGCAGCCGGGTGATCAGGGCGTACTCAGCACTGAGGACGGACGCGAAGTTCCTGTCTCCACAACGGTTTACGCAGAAGACCGCAACCAGATCATTCACGTTCCGACAGAGGATGCGCCAAGACTCGCCGAAGGCGATACGGTCACGCTCCAGCTCGACTGGGAGACGCGCCTCTTGCGCATGCGCATCCACACCGCGCTGCATCTTCTGAGCGTCGTATTGCCCTATCCGGTCACCGGTGGGGCGATCGGCGACGGCACGGGGCGGCTTGATTTCGACATCCAGGATGCCGGGCTCGACAAAGACGACATCGCCGCAAAGCTCAATGCGCTGATTGCACAGGATGCGCCGGTGACCGAATCATGGATTACCGACGAGGAACTCGACGCCAATCCCGGGCTGGTCAAGACGATGTCGGTCAAGCCGCCGCGTGGCGCCGGTCGGGTTCGCCTGATCGAGATCGCGGGCATCGATCTCCAGCCCTGCGGCGGCACCCATGTGCGCAGCACCGCCGAGATCGGGGCCATCGCGGTCACCGACGTTCAGAAAAAAGGCAAGCAGAACAGGCGCGTGAAGATCGCACTTGCGTGATCACGCGAGGAGGAACGCAGGCATGACACAGAGCACACCCGCACGCGACGTGCGCGAACCCTTCGTCAGCGTGGACTGGCTGCGCGAGAACCTCGATGCGCCGGATCTCGTGGTGGTGGACGCATCCTATTACCTCGCGACGATGAAGCGCGATCCGGAGGCGGAATACCTCGCCGGGCATATTCCCGGCGCTGTGCGCTTCGACATCGACACGGTGAAGGATCACGCCAATCCCCTGCCCCACATGCTGCCCGACGAGGCCGGCTTCGCCGAGGCTGTCGGAACCATGGGGATCGGCGACGATACGCGGATCGTGGTCTATGACGGCGCCGGCCTGTATTCCGCGCCGCGCGTCTGGTGGATGTTCACGATTTTCGGCGCGCGCGATGTCCGCATTCTGGAAGGCGGCTTCCCGGCATGGCGCGAGGCCGGGGGAGCGATCGAGGAAGGGCCCGCAAGGGCGCGCTCGAAGAAGCGCTTTACCGCCAGGCTGCATGCCGATGCCGTCGCCGATCTGCCCCGGATCGAGGCGGCCCTTGCCGATCCTGTGGTCCAGGTGGTGGATGCGCGCTCCGCCGAGCGCTTCCGGGGCGAGGCGCCGGAGCCGCGTGCCGGGCTCCCGAACGGTCACATGCCGGGCAGTGTCAACCTGCCCTTCGGCGAGATCATGGAGAACGGGCGGCTCAAGGACGAGGCGGCAATCCGCGATGCGCTGGAGCGCCACACGATCGATCCGCAGCGTCCGGTGATCACCTCCTGCGGCTCTGGCGTATCAGCGGCGATCCTCACCCTCGCCTTCCACAAGATCGGTCATCCGCCCCAGGCGCTCTATGACGGGTCCTGGACGGAATGGGCGTCACGTCCGGATGCGCCGATCGGCACCGGTGACCCGACGACGCGACGTTGACCGCGCTCAACCATTGCCGATGAGATCGCCGGCGTCGCAAAAGACGACACCGGCATCGCGCATGGCGGCAAGCGCCGCGTCTTTTGATCCGTCCGCGTCGATGGCGCGGCAGGCATCGCTGACGACGATGGTCTCGAAACCCGCCTCGACCGCATCCACCGCCGTCCAGTAGACGCAGAAATCCAGCGCCAGCCCGGCACAGAAGACACGCTCGAATCCGCGTTCGCGCAGGTACCCGGCGAGCCCGGTCGGCGTCTTGCGGTCAGCTTCGCGAAACGCGGAATAGCTGTCGATCTCCGGATTATAGCCCTTGCGGATGACGAGCTCGGCATGGACCGCGTCGATATTGCGCACGATCTCCGCACCGCGCGTGCCCATCACGCAATGGTCCGGCCAGAGCGTCTGCGGGCCATAGGGCATCTCGATCTGCTCGAAGGGCTGTCGACCGTCATGCATCGATGCGAAGGACTTGTGCCCCTCCGGATGCCAGTCCTGTGTCAGGAGGATATGCGCGCCGGCGCGTCTGAAGCGTTTGATCAGGGCGTTGATCGGCGCGATCACGGCATCACCATCGGGCACCGCGAGCGCGCCGCCGGGCAGAAAATCGTATTGCAGATCGATCACGATGAACGCGTCACTCGGCCTGATCGTCAGATCCATGGCTGCCTCCGGTCATCCCGTGAGCACCGGATCACGGGATCACAGGATGCCATGATCACGGGCCGAAAAGGAAGGGGCGGGCCTCACCGAGCCCCGCCCCGTCAACGCATCATGCGACCGATCAGTTCGGCAGGCTATCGGCGATGCCCTGCACGAAGAAGTTCATGCCGCGAACCTGATCGTCGGAGAGAACGCCGTCGCCCTCGCACGGCACTTCGGAGCCGTCCTGCGCGATGATCGGGCAGGTGAAGGGGTTGAGCTCGCCCGAGCGGAGGGCCGCTTCCGTGGCGGCGGCGCGCTCGGCCACGTCATCCGGCATGTTCGTATAGGGCGCCATGCGGATCATGTCGGCGGCGAGACCACCCCAGGTGTCGCTCGACTCCCAGGTGCCGTCGATCACGGCCTGGACGCGTTCGACGTAATAGTCGGTCCAGTTGTTGACGATCGAGGTCAGCAGCGTATCCGGCGCGAAGTCGATCATGTCGGAGGCCTGGCCGAAGCCGTAGACGCCGCGATCAGCGGCGGTCTGCATGGCGGCGGGGCTGTCGACGTGCTGAGCGATCACGTCCGCACCCTGATCCATCAGCGCGCGGGCGGCATCGGTCTCGCGGGCCGGGTCGAACCAGGCGTTCACATAGACGACGCGCAGCTCGATATCCGGATTGACCGACTGTGCGCCGAGCACATAGGCGTTCATGCCGGCGGTGACTTCCGGGATCGGGAAGGCGCCGATATAGCCGATCACGCCGCTCTCCGACATCTCCGCCGCGATCTGGCCGAGAATGTAGCGGCCCTCGTGGAAGCGCGCATTGTAGGTGGCGACGTTGTCCGCGCGGCGGAAGCCGGTGGCGTGCTCGAATTTCACATCCGGGAAGCGCTCGGCCACGCGGATGGTCGGCTCCATGTAGCCGAAGGAGGTGGTGAAGATCAGATCGTGGCCGGTACGGGCCAGCTGCTCGATCACGCGCTCGGCATCACCGCCGGAGACGCTCTCGACATAGGTCGTCTCGACCTGATCGCCGAAGGCCTCCTCGATGGCCAGGCGGCCCTGGTTGTGCTGATAGGTCCAGCCGAAATCACCGACCGGCCCGACGAAGACGAATCCGACCCGGACCGGATCATCGGCCTGTGCCGGAGCGGCGCCGAACGCCATCATTGCGGCGAGCGCGCCCGCAGCTACGAAATCCCGTCTCTTCATGACGACCCCTTTCTTGATTGATTTCCACAGATTGGCATGCCCCCGAAACCGGCGCAATGCCACAGAAAACAGCTTCGTATCAGCCCGGTCCGACGGCATCGGCGGCATATTGGTTATGCAGCGTGCCGCCTGAACGGGCAGCGCTAACGATCAGGCACATAGGGCTGACCGAGCGAGCCCGGCGCCCCCACCCCGCTCGAACCGCGCCGCGCCGAGAGGATCACCAACGCGATGATGGTTGCCAGATACGGCACTGCGGAGAGGAATTGCGACGGCAACCCGAATTGCGCCGCCTGCGCATGCAGTTGCAGCACCGTCGCGGCGCCGAAGATATAGGCGCCGACGAGCGCCCAGCCCGGTCGCCAGGCGGCGAAGACGACGAGCGCGACCGCGATCCAGCCACGCCCCGCCGTCATGTTCGGCGCCCAGAAGCGCGTATAGACGAGCGAGAGATAGGCGCCCGCGAGCCCCGCGCAGATCCCGCCGAAGACGACCGCCATGAAGCGCACCTTCAGGACCGGCAGGCCGAGCGAATGCGCCGAGCCGTGGTTCTCGCCGATGGAGCGCAGCCGCAGGCCCGCGCGCGTGCCCATCAGGAACCAGGCGACGCCGACGACGAGCAAGAGTGAGAGATAGACGAAGATGTCCTGCGAGAAGACCGCGTTGCCCACGATCGGCAGGTCGGAGAGCAGCGGGATTTCGAGACGCGGCGTCGGCGGCAGCCGCTCGCCCACGAAAGGCGCACCGATCACGCCGGAAAGGCCGAGCCCGAGGATCGTCAGCGCCAGCCCCGCGCCGACCTGGTTCGCGGCGAAGCCGAGCACCACGATTGCGAACAAGGCCGCCATCAACCCGCCCGCCATCATGCCGAAGCCGATGCCGATCCAGGTCGATTCGAAGATGAAAGCGCCGACGAAGGCGCTGACCGCCCCCATCGCCATCATGCCCTCGACCCCCAGATTGAGCACGCCCGCGCGCTCGGCCACGAGTTCCCCGATCGCCGCGATGAGGAGCGGCGTCGAGGCCATGACGATGGTGAAGAGGATCGCTTCGAAAGTGGTCATGCGCGCGCCCTCACGATCCGCAGACGATTGCTCACCAGCGCATCCGCCGAGAGCACGCAGAGAAGCACCAGCCCCTGGAAGGCGAGCGCGAGATCGAAGGGCAGCCGTAGCAGGATCTGCGCGTTCTCGCCGCCGATCAGGATCAGCGCCATGATGAAGCCGGCCACGAGGATGCCGATCGGATTGAGCCGCCCGAGAAAGGCCACGATGATCGCCGTGAAGCCGTATCCGGGCGAGATCTCGGGCTGCACCTGACGCAAGACGCCCGAAACCTCGATGATCCCGGCCAGCCCCGCGAGCCCGCCCGAAATGCAGAATACGGTGATGATGGTGCGCGCCTGCGAGAAACCGGCGAAACGCGCGGCGCGCGGCGCGTCACCGCTCACCCGTAGCCGATAGCCGAACAGCGTACGCCCGAGCACGATCATCGTCACCACGACGGCGATCAGTGCGAAGACCACTCCGATATGCACCCGCCCCATCCCGGCTATTGCGGGGAGTGTCGCGGCGGCATCGAAGACGACCGATTGCGGGAAATTGAAGCCCATCGGATCACGCCAGGGCCCACGCACGAGATAATCGAGCAGCAATTGCGCCACATAGACGAGGAAGAGCGAGGTCAGGATCTCGTTCACGCCGAAGCGCACCCGCAGGAAGGCGGGGATCGCCCCGTAGAGCGCGCCGCCGATCATGGCGAGGATCAGCATGGCCGGCAGCACCCACATCCCCGCACCGGTGCTGTGGGTGGCGAGCGCGAGCCATGAGCCGAAGATCGCGCCGACGATGAACTGCCCCTCCGCCCCGATATTCCACAGATTGGCGCGGAAGCAGTAGGACAGCCCGATGGCGATGATGATCAGCGGCGTCGCCTTCATGGCGATCTCGCGCAGCGACCAGGGATCCATCAGCGGATCGGCGATATAGACCTGGAAGGCGGCCACGGGCGAGCGGCCCATGCCCCAGATCACGAGCCCTGCAATGGCGAAGGAGACGATCAGCGCGGCGATCGGCGCGAGTGCGCGCGCCCAGGCTTTCGGTTCCGTTCTCGGGACGAGTTCAATGCGCATCTTGCGGCGCGACCCCCATCATTTCGAGCCCCACCGCCTCACGCGTCCACTCACCCGTCGGCCGGATCGGGCTGACATGCCCCTCGTGGATCACCGCCATCCGGTCGGCGATGGCGAAGAGCTCGTCGAGATCCTGGCTGATCACCAGAACCGCCGCACCTTGCGCCGCGAGATCGATCAGCGCCTGGCGGATGACCCGGGCCGCGCCGGCATCGACGCCCCAGGTCGGCTGATCGACGACGAGGAGTTTGGGGCCGCGCACGATCTCGCGCCCCACCACGAATTTCTGCAGATTACCTCCGGAGAGCTTGCGCGCCAGCGCATCGGTTCCCGGCGTGCGCACGTCGAAATCGCCCACTACCTTCGCCGCCATGCGCCGCGCCTTGTCGAAGGCGATGAAACCGCTGTTCACGATTCCGCCGATCGCGTGATGCGACAGCACGGTGTTGTCGCCGAGCCCGTGACCCGGCACCGCGGCGTGGCCGAGCCGCTCTTCCGGAACGAAGGCCCCGCCGAGCTTGCGGCGCGCATCAATCCCCTTCAGCCCCACGGCGACCCCGTCAATCACCACGGCGCCGGGCTCATCAGCGAGACGCTCGCCCGAAATCGCGGCGAAAAGCTCGCTCTGGCCGTTACCGGCAATGCCGGCCAGACCGACGATCTCGCCGGCGGCGACGGCGATGTCGATGTCGCGCAGGGGGCGCTCGTGGATCGAGCGGGCGGGCATGGAGAGACTCTGCACCTGCAGAACCTCGTCGCTGCCGCGCGCCTTGGCCTTGCGCGCCACGTCACCGACCTCCTGCCCGACCATCAGCGCGGCGATCTCGCGGGCGCTGCTCTCGCGTGGATCGAGGGTCGCGACGACCTTGCCGCCGCGCAGGATCGTTGCGTCACGGCACAGGCGGCGCACTTCCTCGAGCTTGTGCGAGATGTAGAGGATCGCCCTGCCCTCGCTGGCGAGCTGCTCCAGCGTCTTGAACAGCCCCTCGGATTCCTGCGGCGTCAGCACCGAGGTCGGCTCGTCGAGGACGATCAGTTTGGGATTCTGCAACAGGCAGCGCACGATCTCAATGCGCTGGCGCTCGCCGGCGGAGAGCGTCCAGACGCGGCGATCCGGGTCGAGCGGCAGGCCGTAGCCCTCGCTCACCTGCTTGAGGCGCTTGCGCACCTCGTTGAAGCTGAGATCGGTCAGAGCGGCGGCGACATTTTCTGCCACCGTCATCTCGTCGAAGAGCGAGAAATGCTGGAAAACCATGCCGATGCCGAGATTTCTTGCATCGACGGGTGAATTGATCTCGACTCGTTTCCCCTCCCAGAAGATCTCGCCGGCACTGGGCTCGATCACGCCGTAGAGGATCTTCACCAGCGTCGATTTGCCCGCCCCGTTCTCCCCCAGAAGCGCATGCACCTCGCCGGGGGCAATCGCAAAATCGATCGCGTCATTGGCGACGAGATTGCCGTAATGCTTCGTGATGCCCTTCAGCGAGACGAGCTTCTCGCCGGGGGCGGCTTTCTGGGGGGATGGGGCGGGCAAACCGGTTCGCTCTCTCGCTCAGGGGCTCATCACCGTGGCGCCGGTGGTCTCGCGACCCTCCAGCGCCTTGTGGACATCGATGGCATCGGCGAGCTTCGCGCGATGGTGGACCGGGATTTTCACCGCCCCGCTCGCCACCACGTCGAACAACTCGCCCGCGACCTCCTCCAGATCCGCGCGCTTCGCGATATGCGTGAACAAGGTCGGGCGGGTGGCGAAGAGCGAGCCCTTCTGGGCCAAGAGGCCGAGATTGAAGGCCTCGACCGCCCCGGAGGCATTGCCGAAGGAGGCGAACATGCCGAACGGGCGCAGGCAGTCCAGCGATGCCGGGAAGGTCGCCTTGCCCACGCCGTCATAGACCACGTGGCAGCGCTCCCCCTTGGTGATCTCGTCGATGCGCTTTGCGAAATCCTCGTCGCGGTAATAGATCACGTGGTCGCAGCCGTTCTTCATGGCGAGCTCGCCCTTCTCGCGCGAGCCGACCGTGCCGATCACCGTGGCGCCGAGATGCTTGGCCCATTGGCAGGCGATCAGGCCGACACCGCCGGCAGCGGCGTGGAAGAGGATGGTGTCGCCTTTCTTGACGCGGTAAGTCCGGCGCAGAAGATACTGCGCCGTCATGCCTTTCAGCATCATCGCGGCGGCGGTCTCGTCATCGACGCCATCGGGTGTGGCGACGACCTTGTCGGCCTCGATGAGCCGCTCCTCGGCATAGGAGCCGAGCGTCGCGGCATAGGCGACGCGGTCGCCTTCCTTGAAGCGGGTGACGCCCTCGCCGACCGCCGTGACCACGCCCGCACCCTCGTTGCCGGGGGTGAAGGGCATGCTTGCCGCCGGGTAGAGGCCGGAGCGGAAGTAGGTGTCGATGTAGTTGACGCCGATCGCCGTGTGCTTGACCCGGATCTCGCCGGGCCCGGGGTCGCCGACGGCGATGTCCTCGTAGCGCATCACTTCGGGGCCGCCATGTTCATGGATGCGGATCGCCATAGGCATGGGCCGTCTCCTCCCTCTCTCGTTTCGGATCATAGGATGCGCAAAAGCCCTACCGCAACGTCCATTGCGGCATCACGGGAAATTGCTCACAGGCCGATTGCATCGCGCAAGGGCGCGAGCCCCACCGCCGAGAGCGAGAGCGCTGCACCGGCAAGGATCATCGCGACACCAATCGCATTGGGCAGGCGCTGCGAATCGACCATTTTCTCCGCAGCCATGATCACCGCGAAAATCGCCATCCAGAGAATGTTCATGGCGCCTAGCACCACGAGCAGCCCCATCATCGCCCAGCAGCAGCCGACGCAGAGCACGCCCTGCCGCAAACCGAGCCGGAACGCCGCGAGATTGCTCGTCAGCGCCGCCTCGCGCTCCTGCGCGAAGGGATGGCGGATGGTGACGAGGCAGGCGCGCTTGAGCGGCGAGAACTGGTAGAACCCGGCAGCGCCGATCACCGCTCCGGCGAGGATCGTCGCGGTGGCGGGCGGCAGCGCGATTCCGGACAACGCCGCCGAGATGAAAGCCTGCGCCGTGGCCGCGATGATCGCGACGATCACCCAGATTCCGAGATAGCCCGCCGCAACAGCCAGCGGCGAAGCCGCGCGGGTGCGATCACGCACCTCGCCCTCGATGCGATCGGCGAAACCGATGATGAGCAGGCTCGCCGTGGGCAGCATCATTGCGACGCTCATGGCGATCCACATGCCGATCGCCACTGCGAGCCGCGAGACCATTTCCGCCGTCGAGCGGGCGCCCAGAATATCGGCGGGGGCGCAGAGCGCTTCCATGAAGGCGGCGGCGCCGGAGGCCATCGTGATCGCCTCGGCGAACATCACACCCCAGCCGAGCGCCGTCAGCAGCACGAGCGACGTGATCGCTACCGGCATGGGTCGCAAGATCTGGCTGGGTGTGTTCATGGCGCGAGGCATTCCTTCATACGAAGTATGATCATGCCCGTTCTGAACCGCGATGCAAATCCGGACATTGAGCCATCTCAATCACCCCTGCGGCGTCTTTGCCCTTTCCTTGTGTCTGAGGAAAGCCGATATTGCTTTGCATGAGTGATCGTCATTTCGATATCTGTGTGGTCGGCGCCGGCGCAGCGGGGCTTGCGGCGGCGCTCACCTTCGCGCGCGAGGGCTACAGCGTCGCGGTGATCGGCAAGGCCGTGGCGAATCGCGACGGGCGCACCGTTGCGCTTCTCGACGGCTCCGTGCGGCTTCTCGAACGCCTTGGCGTCTGGGGCGAGATCGAGCCGCATGCGGCGCCGCTCGAGATCATGCGGCTGATCGATGATACCGACAGCCTGTTCCGCGCGCCGAGCGTCGATTTCAAGTGCCGCGAGATCGGTCTCGACGCCTTCGGCTGGAACGTGGAAAACGCCACGCTCGTCGAGATCCTCAGCCGGGCCGTCGCCGCGCGAGACGATATCGCGAGCTTCCCGCTCATGGCCAAGGGGCTGGGGCACCAGGATACCGTGACCGCAGGATCGCATGATCACAGGATCACGGTATCCCTGGATGACGGCAGCAGCATCGCTGCATCGCTGATCGTGGCCGCTGACGGGCGCAACTCGCCGATGCGCCGCGCCGCAGGCATCCGCGAACGCGCCTGGCGCTACCCGCAGGCCGCGCTGACGACGATCCTCGCGCATGAGCGCGACCATCGCGACATCTCCACCGAGTTTCATACGCGACACGGTCCGTGCACTCTGGTGCCGTTACCCGGGCGTCGATCGAGCCTCGTCTGGGTTACCGAGCCGGAGAAGGCAGAGCATCTGCGCCATTACGAGGATGCGGCGCTGGCGCGCACGATCGAGAAACAGACCCATTCCATTCTCGGCAAGATGACGATCGACGGGCCACGCGGCGTGGTGCCGATGTCGGGCCTCGCCGTGGATCGTTTCGCATCTGATGGGATCGCTCTCGTCGGCGAGGCGGCGCATGTCTTTCCGCCGATCGGCGCGCAGGGGCTCAATCTCGGGCTGCGCGATGTCGCGGCCCTGCGCGATGCGGTGATCCGGGGCTTCGAGCGTGGTGAGGAGCTGGGTGGCAAGGCCATGCTCGCGCGTTATGATCGCGGTCGCCGCTTCGACGTGCGCAGCCGCACGATGGGCGTCGACATGCTCAACCGCACCCTGCTTTCCGGCCTGTTGCCGGCGGATTTCCTGCGCGGCGCGGGCTTGCAGGCCCTGGCCATGTTCCCGCCCCTGCGCCGCATGATGATGCGCGAGGGCGTCAGCCCGCAACTCGCGACGCCGCAACTGATGCGCCGCGACGCCGCCGAGCACGCATCTGCGGCGTTGTGATCAACCCGTCATCCGGCGCGGCTTGCGCAGCGTCCGCGCGCCCTCCTCCCGTTCCCGCAGGATGCGTTCGTTTTCCGCAATATAGTCCCTCGTCATCGGGAGCGTCTCGACGCGTTTGGCCAGCTGGATCTGGAAGACGACGAGATGCTCGAAGCGGAACGCCGCCTCCGACGCTGCGAGATAGAATTCCCACATCCGGAAGAAGCATTCGTCATAGAGGGTGAGCACGGTTTCGCGGCGGGCGAGAAAGCGATCGCGCCAGGCGCGCAGGGTTTCGGCATAGTGCAGCCGCAGGATTTCGATATCCGTGACCCGCAGACCGGATTCTTCGATCAGGGGGCTGATCTCCGACAATCCCGGCAGCCGCCCACCGGGGAAGATGTACTTGCTGATCCAGGGATTGACCGGGCCCGGGACGGCAGTATTGCCGATCGTGTGCAACAGCATCACCCCGTCATCCGCCAGCAGCCTCGCCGCCTGCGCGAAGAAAGTGCCGTAATCGCGCAAGCCCACATGCTCGAACATGCCGACCGAGACGATCCGGTCGAAGGGGCCGGCAGTTTCGCGGTAATCCTCATAGGCGAATTCGAGACGCTGCTCGAGCCCGGCGCCGCGCGCACGCTCCCGCGCGATCGCCAGTTGCTCATTCGAGAGGGTGATCCCCTTGACCTGCCCGGCGCGCCCGTATTCGGCGAGGTAGAGCGCCATCCCGCCCCAGCCGCAACCGATATCCAGCACGCGGTGATGCGGTTCGATCGCGAGCTTGGCTGCGATATGCCGCTTCTTGGCGAGCTGCGCCTCCTCAAGGCTTTGCCCCGGATATTCGAAATAAGCGCAGGAATATTGCTTGTCGGTATCGAGGAACAGGTCGTAGAGGCGCCCGTCGAGATCGTAATGATGCGCGACATTGTTTTGGGATCGCAAGACGTTGTTGTGTCCCAGAAGGCGCTCCGCCACCCGCCTGACCTGACGGGCGAGTGAGGGGCCGACGAGGTTGCGCCGGCCCGGTGCATTGCGCATCACCAGCGTCAGCAGGTCATAGATCGAACCCTGCTCGATCTCGAACTGCCCGTCCATATAGAGCTCGCCGAGCCGCAGGGCCGGATTCGTCAACAGGCTGCGCACGGCCTGTCTGTCCCGCATGCGCGCCGCGACGAACGGATCACCGCCCGACCCGAATTTCCAGACTTGCCCGGAAGGCATGTTCAGCACCAATCGGCCATCGCCGATCAGGCGCCGAAGGCAATGCGCGAGAATCCGCTCCATGGCGATCTCCTGTGCGATCGCCGCGCCCGTGCCGCTTGTCTCGCCCCCCTGACGCGCCATCCCCACCGAGAATGGAGCGGCTGTCGCGACGTGCTTCCCCGTGTCACAATTGCGACGTTTACGCGCACCTAACGTTACGACAGGAGTTTGGTTCCGTCCAGAGTCGGATCACGATCCACCGTCGGGCCGGCGCGGTTTGGCGACTACGCGGGGCGCTCCCACGGGCTTGCGCAAGCCGGGGCTGATCGGCACTGTTGCCGCGGGGATTGTCCATGGAACCTCCGGCATCGTCGCCCCAGCGGCGAACAACCCGCGTTCGACGAAATGCGGGTCGGCCCGCGCCTCTTCCAGCGAGCGCACGATGGTGCAGCAGCAATCGCGTGGTTCGAGGTGATCACGCCAATGAAGGCTGTCGCGCGCGGCGATGATGCGCCTGATGGCGGCCGCCGTGGCCTGCGGGTCGCGGCGCTCGTCACGCAGGTCTTGCGGCAAGCCGATGGCATCGCAGAACACGTCCCAGAACTTCTGCTCCAGCGCCCCCACCGCCAGAAACCGGCCATCCGCCGTGGCGTACAGCCCGTAGCGCGGGCTGCCTCCTGTGAGCAGGGTATCCTGTGATCCGGGGAACCCGTGACCAGCATGCGCCTGCGCGAGCGCGAGCCAGGCGAAAGTGAACATGGCGTCGGCCATGGCGATATCGATGCGGCAGCCGCGCCCGGTCCTGTCGCGCCGGCGCAGGGCGAGCAGGATATTCATCACGGCGGGCATGGCGCCGCCGGCGATATCGGCGGTGAGCGCCGGCGGCACCGTCGGCGCATCGGTCGTGCCCGGGGAGAGCGAGAGCAGGCCCGTCAGCGCCTGGTAGTTCAGGTCATGGCCGGCCTCGAAGGCACGCGGGCCTTCCTGTCCATAGCCGGTAATGGCACAGTAGATCAGGCCGGGGAAACGTTCTGCAAGGGCGGGATAATCGAGTCCGAGCCGCGCCATCACGCCGGGGCGGAACTGCTCCACCAGAATATCGGCATCGGCGATCAGGCTCTCCAGCGTCTCGCGATCCTGCGCCTGTTTGAGATCGAGTGCGATGCATTCCTTGCCGGCATTGAGCACGGCGAAGGGGGCCGACCAGCCTTCGTGCAGGGGCGGAAAGCCGCGCATGTCCTCGCCGCCGGGGCGCTCCACCTTGATCACCCGCGCGCCGGCCTCGGCCAGCATCAGGGTCGCGAGCGGACCGGGTAGCAGCGTGGACAGATCGACGACCGTGATTCCCGCCAGCGGCAAGACGTCTTCCCCGCCCGCTTCCGCTTCCTCGCGCATGCTCCCCTCCCCGTCCTCGCCTTTGCCGTGTCGAGCCGGCTTTGCGACAGCCTACATCGGAAACAGGTCATGCGGCAGCCGTTCCGTGCGGATCAGCCACAGGAATGCGGTCAGCGTGAAGACGGAAACGATCGTCCCCATGAGCACGCAGGCCGAGGCGCGCTCGACACCGACATTGTATTGCGTCGAGATGACGAAGATGTTCAACGCGGGCGGCAGGGCCGCCATCACGATTGCGGCGAAGACCCACATCGGATCGAAATTCCCGAGCGCGGACAACAGAACCCAGACGAGCAAGGGGTGGATGATCAGCTTGATCACCACGAGATACGGGACCTCGCGCGGCATCGCCGTGGCTTTCGTGAGCGCGACGGTGACGCCAAGCAGGAACAGGGCCGAGGGCGCCGCCGCATTGGCGAGCCATTCGGTCATGGTGTCGAGGGTCGTGGGCAGGCGCATCTGGTACATGCTGAACAAGACCCCCAGCATGACGGCGACATTGAAGGGATGCGTCACGACCTTGAAGGCGACCTCGCCCGCCATGCGCAAGGGGTGCTTCTTCTCGACCCCGGCAATCGCCATCAAGAGCGGGATCAGCGAAAACAAAAGAAGATTGTCGAAGACGAAAATCAGCACGACCGGCGCGCTCGCCGCAGGCCCCAGCGCCGCGAGGATGAGCGGCGGCCCCATATAGCCGATATTCGAATAGGACCCCGCCACCCCCTGCATCACCGCCTGCGGCATGTCCCGGGTGAACCACCAGCCGATCACGAAGGAGAGCGCGAAGACGCAATAGGTCGCCAGCGTGGTGCCGATGACGTAAGGCCAGTTGGTCAGTTCGTCGAGCGGCTTGTCCGCCACCAGCCGAAAGAACAGGCAAGGCAGCGCGATATAGATCAGGAAGAACTGCATCCAGGCCAGACCGCCCTTCTCCAGATCGACGAATTTGGCGCAAACGAAGCCGATAGCGATCAGACCGAAGAAGGGCGCTATCAGATCGAGAAGCCCGACGAGGTCGGACATGCGTGGAAACTCCCGGCACGACGACGAAGACCAAAGGCTGCAACCTAGGCGGCGTACGGCCATTCCACAACTCGCCAATCCGCAAGATCGGTGCGGAAATCCTGCGATCGGCCTTTGAAATCCTGCAATAACCGCCTATTTTCCCTGCGGAAAGGGTTCGACAATGACCGTGCGTGTAGCCAAATTCGCGATCGGGCAGGTGGTGCGCCACCGGATTTATCCGTTTCGCGGCATCATTTTCGACGTCGATCCGGAATTCGCCAATACCGAGGAGTGGTGGCTGGCGATCCCGGAGGATGTGCGCCCGCGCAAGGACCAGCCGTTCTACCATCTGTTCGCGGAGAACGATCAGACCGAATACGTCGCCTATGTGTCCGAGCAGAATCTCGTGCCCGACGAATCGCCGGAGCCGCTGCGCCATCCCATGGTGTCGAATGTCTTCGAGCGCCTGCCCGACGGAATGTATCGGCCGAAGAGCCCCGCCACCAATTGAGCGCGCCGCCGTCTGGATACGGCGGTCGTGTTCCGGTCTTCATGAAAAAGCCGGGCCCCGGGGCCCGGCTTCGTTTGCCTCGCCGATGCGGCGGACTCACTGAGCCTGCTGACGCAGACGCTCGCGCAAATCGTCGGAACGGCGCTGAAGCTCTTCCTGCAGCTGACGCTGCTGCTGCTCGAGCTCCACCGGATCGATGGGATCACCCTCGAAACCGGCAGTGAAACCTTCCAGCGGCACGGCGAAGGTGACGACCTGGTTGATCTGGTTCTGCACGCTGACGTTCAGCGTCTCGCCCTGCTTCAACTGGTCGATCACCTCGTCTCCGACCGGTGATTCGGCGAAACAGCCATTCGGGAAGCAGATCGCGTAGCTGCCGTTGGTCGGGCGATTCTGGTCTGCGGCGAAGCGGATACCGGGCTGCAGCATCAGGCCGAGCGGCAGCAGCATCCGCACGATCTGGCTCTGCTCGTCCTGGCCTTCGAGTTCATAGACGGCGACCGCCATGACGGGCTCGCCCTCTTCCGTGACGAAGTCACGCGTCGTGTAGCAGATCTGGGCTTCCGTAGCGGGATCCGTGCCGCAGACCTTGGTCCAGTCCGTCTGGCCCGGATCGGGCACCAGCGGGACGGTCATCGGCTCGCCGTCAGGCGTCGGCTCGGGCGCCATAGGCGCCTGTCCGCCCGGAGCCGGAGCCTGTTCCGGGGTTGGCGGGGTCTGGGCGAGAGAGGGACTGACACTGGCAGCCGCGAGCGCCAAGGCGGCGGCGAGGCCGATGGGCGCCCGGAGGGTCGCGAGACGCGTCGAGATTGGCATCCGTTGGTCCTTTTGTTCCGTTGAGCGTTCCGGCTCCCCCGTACAGTGCCGCAGGAGCTTGCGATGACTGAATGTCGCCATGCCTTCGCCATGGATTGCGGCGAAGGCATGACCGGTGTCGCGCCCTTTTAGCGCTTCGCTTTCCGTGTTTCCAGTCGTTAAAACGGGTGTTCGACGTGCTAGGCTCTACTGATTCGACGAAGCTGCGGCAGCCAATCATGCTTCTACCCATGTCAGCCCCCGTTTCCGGAAAGACGATGCGTCTCGTCCTGATCGGTGTGCTCCTGCTGCTCTTCTTGGTCGTGAGCAGGGGCGCGGCAGCCGGGCAGGTCGCGGGCGAGACCGCCGCAACGCCGGAATCCGTCGGGATCGAGCGCCATGGCCTCTCCATGCATGGCGACCCGGCCCTTCCGGAGGGCTTTAGCCATTTTCCCTACGTGAATCCGGATGCGCCGCGCGGCGGGCGCCTGACGCTCGGGCTGCACGGCACTTTCGACAGCCTCAATACCTATATCGTGCGCGGCGTTGCTCCGGATGCCGTGCCGAAATTCGTGTATGAAGGCCTTCTGGCGCGCTCGCTGGCTGAGCCTTTCACGCTTTATCCCCTGATCGCCGAAAGTGTCATCGTCCCGGAAGATCGCTCGTTCATCACCTTCCGCATCAATCCGCGCGCCCGGTTCGCCGACGGCGTCGCCGTCACCGCTGACGATGTGGCCTTTACCTTTGAGTTGCTGCGCGAACGCGCTCGCCCCTATTTCCGCAGCAATTACGGGCAGGTCTCGAACGTCACGGTCCATGACGAGCACACGATCACGTTCGATCTCTCGCAGACCGATGATCGCGAATTGCCGCTTCTGATCGGCCTGATGCCCGTGCTTCCCGGCCATGCGGTGGATCCGGAGGCGTTCGATCGCACCACGCTCACGCCTCCGCTGGGTTCCGGCCCCTACACCATTACCGACGTGCGCCCGGGGGAGCGGCTGACCCTGACGCGGCGTGATGACTATTGGGGCGAGGATCTTCCGACCCGGCGGGGCATGTTCAACTTCGAGACCATCCGGTACGAATTCTTCCGTGACGCCAATACGATGTTCGAAGGTTTCAAGACGGGCTTCTATGATCTGCGGCTCGAGGGCGACGCCACGCGCTGGGCGACGGGCTATGACTTCCCGGGCCTGCGCGAAGGCCGCATCGTACGAGAGGAGATCCCCGTCGAGACGCCGCGCGGCATGAACGGCTTCGTCTTCAACACGCGCCGCGACATCTTCTCCGACATCCGCGTGCGCGAGGCGATCGGTGCGATGTTCGACTTCGCCTGGGTCAACCGGAACCTCTCCTATGATCTGCTGGCGCGCACCCGCAGCTATTTCCACGGATCCGACCTCGCCTCGACGGGGAATCCCGCGTCTGATCTCGAGCGCGAGCTGCTGGCGCCGTTCCCGGGAGCGGTCAGCGACGACGTCATGGCCGGCGCGTGGGTGCCCCATGAAGCGGACGGATCGGGACGCGACCGGCAGATGGCGCGTCTCGCGGTCGATCTGCTCGGCGAAGCAGGCTGGCAGATGGGGCCGCAGGGTTTGCGTCATGTGGAAACGAACGCGCCTTTGCGCTTCGAATTCCTCGCGGTTTCGCGCCAGCAGGAACGGCTCGCCCTGAACTTCGCCCGCAGCCTGCGCCGGATCGGCATCGAGATGCGGGTGCGCCTCGTCGATGACGCACAATATTGGCGCCGCCTGTCCACCTTCGATTTCGACATGATCCAGTGGAACTGGGGCGTCTCCGCCTCCCCCGGCAACGAGCAGCGCAACCGCTGGAGCTCGCTGGCGGCGGAGCGCGAGGGATCGCTCAATTTCGCCGGAGCGCGCGAGCCCGCCATCGATGCGATGATCGATGCGATGCTCTCGGCCCATGGCCGTGAGGAATTCGTCGCCGCCGTGCGCGCGCTCGACCGGGTGCTGCTCTCCGGTCACTACGTCGTGCCGCTGATGCATCAGCCCGCCCTGTGGATCGCCCATGATGCGGGTCTGCGCCGGCCCGAGCGCGTCCCCATGATGGGGTTGCCGCCGGAACTGTGGTGGCGCGAATCGGAATGACGCGTCATGATCGCGTCAGGCGAATCGCTTGACGGGGGTATGTCTTGTTCATGAGTCCGATTGCGCAACCGCAGTCGGCGTCGGCGGCTGACGCAGCAACGAGCAGCGCATCCGGAGACGCCTTTGCCGGCCCCTCTGGCCTGCTGCGCCGGCTTGCGGCCGAAATGCCCGACGCCCCCGCTTTCCTTGCTTCCGCCCGTCGCGGCGCCGCGACCGGTCGCGGCGGCGTCCTTCTGGGATTCGCCCAGGCCGATGCACGCGCCGATCGTCTGGCGAGCGTGTTTCGCGGGCTGGGTCTGCCGCCGGGTGCGCTCTTGGGGATCAGCCTGCTCTCCGGGCCCGAAGCCTGTCTGGCTATCGCCGGTGCCGAGCGGGCCGGGCTGATCCCCTGCCTGCTCCCCGTCGCCTGGGAGCCCGGTCGCCTGAAGAATGTCGCCGAAACCCTCGGTCTGGCCGGCGTGGTGACACAGACCCGCGCGGGCGGTCTCCAGCCTGCCCATGACTGGCGCGACGTGGCCATGGGTTATTTCGGTCTGCGCTTCCTGCTCGCCTTCGGTCCCGAGGTGCCCGACGGTTTCGTGGATCTCGATCTCGCGATGGAGCACGAGCCGGAGCCGTTTGATGCCACCGATGCTGACGAGCTCGCGGCGCGCAGCGGCTATGTGTCGTTTTCCGAGAGCCCCGGCGGCCCGCCCGTCGCGTGGTTCCGCAGCTGGGATTCGGCCGTCTCCGCTGCACGGGATTTCGTGGGAGCCGCGCGCTTGCAGCCGCAGGAGCGGATCGTCACCCTGCTTGGTCAGGACGATCATCGCGGCCTCACGACCGGTTTCCTCGCCGCACTCCTCGCTGGATCCGCCTTCGAGGCGCATGGCCTGTTCGACAGTGCGACCCTGATGGAAAGCCTTCAGCGTGAAGACCCGGTGCGCCTGGTGGCCCCGGGCTGGATGGAGGCGGATCTGGCCCGGCTCGCGTTTCCACAGGCCTTGACCGGTATCGTGCTGGTGCACGAGGCACCGGTTCGTTTCAAGGCTCACACACCGCTCAGTCACGGCGTCGTGGATGCCCTCGCCTTCGGTGAAATCGCCCTGCTTGCCCAGCCACGCGATGCGCGGGGGCGTTTCGCCCTGTCGCTCGACCATGTCGTGGAGAGCGGCGACAGCCTCTCCGTGAGGCGTGACGACGAGGGCGCCATCCAGTTCAGGGGGCCCGGTTCGGCTGCGGCGCCGCTCGATGGTCGCGCTCCGCCGGTCGAGGAGGATGGCTGGCGTGAATCCGGGTTCAAGGCGGAAGTCTTCGCCGGCATCGTCATCGGCGTGAACCGCGCCGACTGAACAAGCTGCCCCCCCCGGCGCCGGATATCGCATTGCAAAAAAGTAGAATCCCTATCTCGACTCGCGAACCCGGCGGCGATAGCGTGATCCTCCGGCGGCTGACCGTCGAAGCGGGCTCTTGGAAGCGATGTCGGATCTCACGCGTATCATTGTCGTCGATACCGGCGACAGACCGGCAAATTCGGCCGTTTCTGCGGAATTGGCGGAATTGGGCATTGCGAGTGTGACCACCTCGCTGGAAGCCGCCTCCGAAGTGATCGCCTCCCTCCCCGCCCCCGATGCGATCGTCCTGCATCTCCCCGATGGTGCCGCGCCCGAAACCCGGGCGGATTTTGCGGCCTTCGCCGGCCAGCTCGAGCGAAGCCACCCCGCGCTTCCGGTCATCACCCTCGATGGGCTCGAAGACCAGCTTTCCCAGGGCGGTATGAGCGTGTTGCAGAGCCAGATCGCAGCCGCCGCATCGGCGAAACCTCCGCGCATCTGACGCGTTTCCTTCCCGGACCGACGCCGAGATCAGGCCAGCTTGACATTGCTCAAGGCGCAGCATCTGCGAGCGTTTCAATCTGTCGGCAAAGGTCACCCGGAATCCGGCTCGACAGGGGAGGAAAACATGGCAGCATCCGAAGAATTCGTCATCTGGTTCGACAGCTTGCGGCGCAAGGATGGCGAGAAGGTCGGGGGCAAGAACTCCTCCCTCGGCGAGATGGTCCAGACGCTGAAAGGGCACGGCATCAACGTCCCGGACGGCTTCGCCACCACATCGCATGCCTATTGGCGCTTCGTTGATGCCAATGATCTGCGCGATTTCATCGCCGAGAAGATCGGCGCCTGGGAGGATGGCGATGCCAGCCTCGCTGAGACCGGCAAGGCGATCCGCGAGGCCTTCCTGAAATCCACCTGGCCCAAGGATCTCGCCGAGGCGATCCGCGCCTCCTATCGTGAGCTTTCCGGAAAATACGATATGGATCAGGCGGATGTCGCCGTCCGTTCGAGCGCCACGGCAGAAGACCTGCCCGATGCAAGTTTTGCCGGCCAGCAGGAGAGCTTCCTCAACATCGCCGGCGAGAAGGCCCTGCTCGATGCCTGCCGGCGCTGCTACGCTTCGCTCTTCACCGACCGCGCCATCAGCTACCGCAAGGCGAAGGGCTTCGACCATTTCAAGGTCGCGCTCTCCATTGGTGTGCAGAAGATGGTGCGCGCCGATATCGGCGCCTCGGGCGTGATGTTCTCCATCGATACCGAAACCGGCTTCGACCGCGCCGTGCTGATCAATGCCGCCTGGGGGCTCGGTGAGAACGTGGTGCAGGGCGCTGTGGATCCGGATGAATATACCGTGTTCAAGCCTCTGCTCGACAACGATAATCTGATGCCGATCCTCGAGAAGAAGAACGGCTCCAAGAAGATCAAGATGATCTACGCCAAATCCGGCGACAGCCCGGTGCGCAACGTCAACACGTCGCAGAAGGAGCGCGATGCACAGGTGCTCAGCGACAAGGAGATCGTCCAGCTCGCCCGCTGGGCGCGCGATATCGAGCGCCATTACGAATGCCCGATGGATATCGAATGGGCGAAGGACGGCGAAAACGGCGGGCTCTTCATCGTCCAAGCCCGACCCGAAACCGTGCAATCGCGGCTCGATGCGGGCGAGTTGAAGCATTACACGGTGACGAAGAAGGGCAAGACCCTCGTTTCCGGCCTCGCCATCGGCGACAGCGTGGTGACCGGCGAAGTCAGCGTGATCAAGAGCGTCAAGGATATCGACAAGTTCATCGACGGCTCGATCCTCGTCACCGATACGACGGATCCCGACTGGGTGCCGATCATGAAGCGCGCGGCGGCGATCGTCACCGATCATGGCGGACGCACCTCGCATGCGGCCATCGTCAGCCGCGAGCTCGGCCTGCCGGCCATCGTCGGCACCGGAGACGCGACGCAGACCTTGCATGACGAACAGGAAGTCACCGTCTCCTGCGCCGAGGGTGACGAGGGTTTCATCTATGAGGGAATCGGCGAATTCGAAGTCGAGACGCTCTCCCTCGACGACATTCCCGAGACGCGCACGAAGATTATGCTCAATGTCGGCAACCCCGCCGCCGCCTTTCGCTGGTGGCGCCTGCCGGCGGAGGGCGTCGGCCTCGCGCGCATGGAATTCGTCATCAACAACTGGATCAAGGTCCACCCGGTCGCCCTCACCCGTTTCGACAAGCTCGAGGATGACGAAGCGCGCAAGACCATCGAGGAGCTGACGCGCGGCTACGAGGACAAGGGTGACTATTTCGTCGATCGGCTGGCCCAGGGGCTCGCGAAGATCGCGGCGACCTATTATCCCAAGCCGACCATCGTGCGCATGAGCGACTTCAAGACCAACGAATATGCCGGCCTGATCGGCGGCGCCCAGTTCGAGCCGAAAGAAGAGAATCCGATGCTCGGCTTCCGGGGCGCCTCGCGCTATTATTCCGATCGCTACCGCGACGGTTTCGCGCTCGAGTGCCGCGCCATCCGCAAGCTGCGCGAGGAAATCGGCCTCGACAATGTCGTCGTGATGATCCCCTTCTGCCGCTCCCTCGACGAGGCCGACAAGGTGCTCGAAGTGATGGCGGAGAACGGATTGCTGCGCGGCGAGAAGGGCTTGCAGGTCTATGTGATGTGCGAGATCCCCTCCAACGTCATCCTCGCCGAGGAATTCGCCAAGCGTTTCGACGGCTTCTCCATCGGCTCCAATGATCTCACCCAGCTGACGCTCGGCGTCGATCGCGATGCGGGCAGCCTGTCGCAATTGTTCGACGAGCAGGATGCGGCGGTGAAATGGATGATCGGCCATGTGATCGAGGCGGCCAACAAGGCCGGGGTCAAGATCGGCCTGTGCGGCCAGGCGCCGAGCGACCACCCGGAATTCGCCGCCTTCCTCGTCGAGAAGGGCATCGATACGATTTCGGTGACGCCCGACAGCTTCCTGCAGGTGAAAGAGGTGGTGAAACGCTGCGAGGATGCCGGCTGAGCCTCGCGCGCCGCCATTTGCGCGTCTAAACTCTCCGGAGAATCGAAAAGGCGGCAAAAGCCCGCCCTCCGGGGAGGATTACCGATGGTCACGCTCACCTTTCACGGCGCCGCGCATGCGGTGACCGGCTCGTGCTTTCTGCTCCAGAGCGACGCGGCGAAGGTCCTGATCGATTGCGGGCTGGTGCAGGGCGCCAAATCCGAGCGCGAGCTCAACTACCGCCCCTTCCCCTTCGATCCCGCCGCGCTCGATGCGCTGGTGCTGACCCATGCCCATATCGACCATTCCGGCCTCGTGCCCAAACTCACCGGCGCCGGGTTCTCCGGCCCGATCTTCGCCACGATGCCGACAGCGGATCTGTGCCGCTTCATGCTTCCCGATTCCGGCCATATCCAGGAGATGGAGGTGGTCCAGCTCAACCGCCGCAACGCCCGGCGCGGACGCAAGCAGGTCACGCCGATCTATACGGCGGCGGATGCGACGCAGGCGCTGACGCAGTTCTCGCCGGTTGCCTATGAAAGCTGGCAGAGCATTGCACCGGGCATCCGGATCCGCTTCTGGAATGCCGGCCACCTGCTCGGCTCGGCCTCGGTTGAGTTCGAAATCGCTTCAGGGAATGGCGACAAACCCCTGCGATTGCTGGCTTCCGGTGACATCGGACCAGAGTTCAAGTTGCTCCACCCCGATCCGGAGGCGCCCAGCGGTTTCGATTACGTCATCTGCGAGAGCACCTATGGCGATCGCGACCGCAGCGATGCCAGTGAGGCACATCGGCGTGAATTGCTGCGCGAGGAAGTAGTCCGCGCGATGGAGGCTGGTGGGGCGATGATCATCCCCTCCTTCGCCGTCGAGCGCACGCAGGAACTCCTCGTCGACCTCGCCCATCTGATCGACAGCCGCGCCATCCCGCGCACGCCGATCTTCATCGATTCCCCGCTCGCCACCCGCGCCAGCGAGACCTTCGCCGAGCATGCCCATGAGCTCGAACACGGCGAGGCCCTGCGTGAGGCGATGCGCGCGCCCTATGTGCGCTTCACCGAGAGCGTCGAGGCCTCCAAATCGCTCGACCGGCTCGGCGGCTTCCATATCATCATCTCGGCCAGCGGCATGGCCGATGCGGGCCGTGTGCGTCATCACCTCAAGCACTGGCTGTGGAAGAGCCAGGCGACCGTGCTGTTCGTCGGATTCCAGGCCCAGGGCACGCTCGGGCGGATCCTGCAGGAAGGCGCGGATCGGGTGCGGATCATGGGCGACGAGATCCGGGTGCGTGCCCGCATCCGCACGCTCGACCTCTATTCCGGCCATGCCGACGGTGCGGGCCTGCGCGACTGGATCGCCGATCGAATGCCGATCAAGGGCGGTATCTTCCTCACCCATGGCGAGGAATCGGCCCTGAACGGGCTGGCCGATCGCATTGCCGATATCGTGCCGCGCGATCGCATCCACCTCCCCCGGCTCGACGATTGCTTCACACTCGCGCCCGATGGCGCCGTCCTGCACGAGGCCGAGCGTCACCCCCGTGTGCCGCACGAGGCCGTGGCGCATCAGGACTGGAGCAACGAGATGTCGCGCCTCATCCTCGATCTGAACGAGGCCATCGAAGCCGAGGCCGATGCCCGCGGCAAGCGCGCCCTGATCCGCAAACTGCGCCGGGCGCTGGAAGAGGCGTGAGGCGTGAGGCGCGATGTCCGGCGCAGCAGCCGCCGCAGGCCTCATTCCGGGTTTCCGGCATTGCGCCGACGGGCGATGCTTTGAAGCTTCTGCTGATAGGCCGCGATGCCATGATCGGCAAAAAGCGCCGAAAGGTGCCCGGGCGCAAGCTGCATGAACGTGCCAATGAGCTTTCCCCAGACGAAGTATTTGAAACGATACCAGCCCGCTGCAGCGCCGATCTTCAACCACGGCTCCCCCTCATGATCGGCGAGAAAGCGGAGATCACCGGCGTGCTGGAAGCCCACGAAACCCTTCTCGGCACGCCGCTTGAGCCAACCGATGAGCGGCCATTCGGGCAGAAGACCGATCAGCCATTCCGAGACTGCCCCTCCCGGAACCGTGGGGATGCAGTCGGCACCATTGACCACACGATAGACCGGCGTCTTCAGCCCGTCCGACCATTCCGGCGCGCCGACGCGGGGGCTGCCGAAGGTGTAACAGGCGGCGATGAGGTGGGTTTTCTCGAGATTGCAGGTGGCGCTGAGCGCCAGCGCGCCACCCAATGAGTGACCCGTCACGAAGAGTTGGCAATGCGGATCGCGCTCGCGCAGCTTTTCCACAGCGGCTTCGATCTGCCCGCGCACGCTCTCATAGGCAAGCGAGAACCCGCGATGCATCTTGCCGCTCGGCGTCTCGTAGAAGCGCGCATTCAGATTGGTGACGATATCCTTGCGGTCCATCTCGGTCCCGCGAAAAACCAGCACGCAGTAAGCGTCGGTCCGATGGGCGAGATAGCCGCGCGTCCCGGTTTCCGGGCTGTCGAAAACGGCAGTGAGAGCCAGATCCGCCTGCGCCAGCGCCGCAACAAGTTCCTCGTAAGACTCGTCGTCGCGCTCGAAGGGCAGATAAGCGAGGCCCGACAGGACCGACATCACCCAGGCCATGCGATCCGAGTAGGCGGCACGCAAAAGAGGAAGCTCGAGCAGCGACCCCGCCACTGCAAAGGGCAGCTGCGCGCCTTCTCTGTGGGTATCGGGAGCGACGAGGAAGAGCTTCCCGTCCGGCGAATCGATCGTGACGCTGCCGTCCCGCCGCGCGCGGGCGATATATTCGGCCAGGCCGATATCGTCGTTCAATGATGGATCGTTTCGCCCTTGGGGCACATCAACCCCTCCTGCCAGCCAAGCTTGCTGCATATAATCATGGATGGCTTTTCGACACAAGAAAACATCCTGGATCGCTTTCTGAGCGGTTTATGCCGATCCACCCACGTAAGCGCGCAGCAGCAGATTGCCATCGCCGTTGCGGGCGACGCAGCAGCTGGCATGCATGGCAAAACAGGTTGTATACAAGGGAGGCGAAAATGGCCGACCAATTCATCGACGATCAGCGGCCCGGGCGACACCCCGCCGCCCGGCGCGATCCGGCCCGCTGGAGAATTTGCGCAGGCGCAAGCTCCCCGCAAGCCCGCCCGCAAGCCCTGAGCGAAAGCGCGGATGCGCACAGCCGATATCAGCCGGCAGGACGTCAGTCCTATAGGAATTCTGTCAACAGCCTGGTCCTGGCGGCGATCACCTCAGGCGATCAAGCAAGAGGCGCGGCGCCGTTGCACCCGCCCCTGCGATAAGCTCAGCTTATCGGGTTTGCGCGACAATCGTCACGCGGGCAGCGTGACGGCTTCGTCTTCGAGGCCGGCATGGAAGGCGGGTTTGGCGATCCGCCAGGGGCGGGCTTCCTCGGCGAGGATTGCCTCCGAGGGGCGCAGACGTCGCAGGGCGCCGTCGCCGGTCACCTCGTTGATCTCGAAAAAGCCGAGAACCTGCAACCGCGCCGCCATGCGCTTCGTCGCGCGGTCGGTCGCACTGACGGGGATTGAGCCGGCACTGTAGACGGCATCCATCAGGCTCTTCTGATCGCGAAAGGCACTCGCCCCACTTCTCCCGCCGGGAAAGCGCACGATCGTCGCGCTTCGCGGTTCGAACAGGGAAGGCTTGCCGGTCGACGATGCGATGCTGCTGGAGGCGGGGCCTGCGAAGGGCGCGCGGGTGATGTCCCGGTCGCCGGAATCTTGCGAGTCACTCATGCTGACGCTACTCACTACTGGTTACTGCTACGCGAATCGGTGTTCAGTCTGGGTGCGTTGCGTTAAGAGCAGGTGAACCGCCCTCCCCTCGCGAACCGGAGCCGCCCTTGCAGCCTTCACGAGACATTGCTCGCCTGATCGAGATCATGGCCGCCCTGCGCGATCCCGAGACCGGCTGCGCCTGGGATATCCGTCAGGATTTCGCCAGCATCGCCCCCTACACGATCGAGGAAGCGCACGAGGTTGCGGATGCGATCGCGCGCGGGGATCTGGAAGATCTGCGCGAAGAACTCGGCGATCTGCTGCTGCAGGTCGTGTTTCATGCACGCATGGCCGAGGAGCAGGAGATCTTCGATTTCGGCGGCGTGGTCGAGGCGATCACCGAAAAGCTGATCCGCCGCCATCCCCATGTCTTCGGCGATGTCGACAGCCGCGATCCGGAAGCGATCAAGCGGATCTGGGAGACGATCAAGCAGGGCGAGAAGGCCGGGCGCCGGGCGCGTCGCGGTGATGACGCGCCGGGGCTGCTCGACGATGTTCCCGGCAGCCTGCCCGCGCTGATGCATGCCGACAAGCTGACGCGGCGCGCGGCGAAGGTGGGCTTCGACTGGCCCGATCCCGCTCAGGTCATGGCCAAGGTCGAGGAGGAGCGTGCGGAAGTCGCGCAGGCGATGGCGTCCGGCGACAATGCCGCGATTACGGAAGAGATCGGCGATCTGCTCTTCGCCGTCGCCAATCTCGCGCGCCACCACGGCATCGACCCGGAAGCGGCGTTGCGCGCCACGAACGCGAAATTCATGCGCCGTTTCCGCGCGATCGAGGCGACGCTGCGCGAAGCCGGGCGCAGCCTCGAATCGGCTGATCTCGCGGAAATGGAAGCGGCCTGGCAGGCGGCCAAACGGGGCGAGAAAGCGTAGAACGCGCCGGCCTGCCTCAGCCCTTGCTGCGCCGCGCCTTCGGGAAACGCTGCAACAGCCGCGGCTCCTTCTCCGGCGCGACGCGCACGCGCATGGCGATGGCCTCGTCGCGATCATCGCGCCCCATCACCTCGGCATTCTCGTAGAGCCAGTTCAGGCTCTGACCATCGGCGGGATCGAGCAGCACGTGATATTGCGGGCGACCGCGCGCGATACGATCCTCGATGGTCTGGAGCAGCGCGTCGATCCCCTCCCCCGTCAGGGCCGAGACGAGCGCCGGGCGCGCCTCCTCGGGCAGCCGCGCGGCACGGGTCGCGAGGCGTTCGCGGTCGGGCGCGTCGAGCAGGTCGGCCTTGTTCCAGACCTCGATGATGCGCGCCGTATCCGACGGGTCCACGTCGAGATCACGCAGGACGGACTCGACATCCGCCGCCTGCGCCTCCGTCTCGCCGTGGGAAACGTCGCGCACATGCAAGAGGATATCCGCCTCGATCACGTCTTCCAGCGTCGCGCGGAAGGCGGCAACCAGCATGGTGGGCAGATCGGAAATGAAGCCGACCGTGTCGGAGAGGATCGCCTTCTCGCCATGGGGCAGGGCCACGGCGCGGGATGTCGGGTCGAGGGTCGCGAAGAGCATGTCCTGCGCCATCACCTCGGCGCGGGTCATGCGGTTGAACAGGGTGGATTTGCCGGCATTGGTATAGCCGACGAAGGCGACAATCGGATAGGGAACGCGCCGTCGGCTGGCCCGATGCAGGCCACGCGTGCGGGTGACGCCTTCGAGCTCCTTCTCGATCCGGGTCATGCGCTCCTGGATCTGGCGCCGGTCGGCCTCGATCTGCGTCTCGCCCGGGCCACCGAGGAAGCCGTAACCGCCGCGCTGGCGCTCGAGATGGGTCCATGAGCGCACGAGCCGGCTCTTCTGATAAGCCAGATGGGCGAGTTCCACCTGCAGCGTGCCCTCGCGGGTGCGCGCCCGGCGACCGAAGATTTCGAGGATCAGGCCGGTGCGGTCGATCACCTTGGCGCCGAAAGTCCGCTCCAGATTGCGCTGCTGTACGGGCGAGAGCGCGCAATCCATCACGACCAGCGTAATCTCCTTCGCCGCGACGAGGAGCTTCACCTCTTCGACCTTGCCCTTGCCCAGATAAGTGGACGGGCGTGGTGCGGGGAAAGTGGTCAGAAGAACCTCGACCACGTCGAGATCAATGGCTGCGGCGAGGCCGCAAGCTTCCTCGAGCCGCGCCTCGAAGGGGCGCAGATTCTCCTGCGCGCCAGCGGAGACGCCATCGGGCAGGGCGCGTTGCTTGCGGGAGATATAAGGACCGAGGACCAGCGTGCGGGTTCCCGCCGATACATCCGTATCGGGTTCCGGCGTGAACCCCTCTCCGATCGGCGAATCAGGCGTGGACACGAATCACGCCCTGTCGCCACCCTCGTCGGCCGGCTCGAACAGCTGCACGGGCTGGCCCGGCATGATGGTCGAAATCGCGTGTTTGTAGACGAGCTGGGAGTGGCCGTCCCGCCTCAGCAAAACACAGAAATTGTCGAACCAGGTCACGACGCCTTGCAGCTTCACGCCGTTCACGAGGAAAATCGTCAGTGGAACCTTGTTCTTGCGGACATGATTGAGAAACGTGTCCTGCAGATTTTGCGCGCGCTCGCCCGCCATGAGTTTGCCTCGCCATCCTGTCGCCGCCGGTCCTTGGTCGCCAGGATCCCAGTTATCGATCGACCATCCGCGCATGGCCCTGAACCGGCATCGCTATTACATGGCGCAACTGCCCATTAAGCAAGTGCATATTGAGGGATAATCGCATTTTTCACATGCAATCGCGCTTATTTCCTCACCGCCCTGCTCACGCATTCACACCGAGAGATTTCAACTTTCGGTGGAGAGCCGAGCGTTCCATGCCGATAAACTCGGCCGTGCGCGAAATATTGCCGGAGAATCGCGCGATCTGAGCCATCAGATACTCCCGTTCGAAGATTTCGCGCGCATCGCGCAACGGCAGGCTCATCAGGCGCTCGCCGCCCGCGCCGGAGGGCGTGGTGGGCACCATGGCGCCGATTTCGGAGGGCAGCATATCCGCCGTGATCTCCTCCTCGGCCTCGCCGCTGGCGAGAATCATCAGCCGCTCGACATTGTTGCGCAACTGTCGAATGTTCCCCGGCCAGTCATGCGATTGCAGCACCGCCATCGCATCATCACCGATGCGCCGTTTGGGAAGGCCGGTCGCCGCTGATATCTGATCCATGAAGAAGCTGATCAGCTCCGGCACGTCCTCGCGGCGCTCGGAGAGCGAGGGCACGCGAATCGGCACGACGCTGAGCCGGTGGAACAGATCCTGCCGCAAACGGTTCGCCGCAATCTCGGCCTGGAGGTCGCGGCTGGACGACGAGACGATGCGTACATCGACATGCACGCGGGTGCCGCCGCCGACACGCTGGAAATTCTGCTCGACCAGCACGCGCATGACACGATCCTGCGTCTCGCGCGGCATATCGGCGATCTCGTCCAGATAGAGTGTGCCGCCATGCGCCTCTTCGAGCGCGCCGACGCGCCGCTCGCGCCCCTCCCCGGCTTCGACGCCGAACAGCTCCATCTCCATGCTCTCCGGGGTGATGGTCGCCGCATTGATCACCACGAACGGACCGTTGGAGCGCGTCGACATGCTGTGAATCGTGCGCGCGACGAGCTCCTTGCCCGAACCGGGCGCGCCGGTGACGAGCACGCGCGCATTGGTCGGCGCCACGCGCTCCACGGTCTGGCGCAGTTGCCCGACGATGGGCGAGCGGCCGGCGATGCGGCTCGCCTGGATCGAGCGGGCGCGCAGGTCCCGCACCTCCCGCTTCAGCCGCGACGCCTCGAGCGCGCGATCGGCGACGAGGAGCAGGCGGTCGGCCTTGAAGGGCTTTTCGATGAAGTCGTAGGCGCCGAGCTTGATCGCCGAAACGGCAGTCTCGATATTGCCGTGGCCGGAAATCATCACCACCGGCAGGTCGGCATGCTGCTTCTTGACCAGTTCCAGCACCTGAAGCCCGTCGAGCCGGCTGCCCTGGAGCCAGATGTCGAGAAAGACCAGATGCGGTCGGCGCGATTCGATGGCCGCGAGAGCATCGTCGGATGATCCGGCCGTCCGGGTGCGGTGGCCCTCATCCTCGAGGATACCGGCAACCAGTTCGCGAATATCGGTTTCGTCATCGACGATCAGAATATCGGCGCTCATTTCACTTCCACACTCATGCGATCCCCCTCATGGGGATCCGCGTCAACATTGTCGGGAGGATCGAGCGGGAACCACAGACGCACCCGCGCCCCGCGACCGGCGGGATTGTCGAGCAGTTCGACCCCGCCCCCGTGTTCCTCGAAGATCTTCGCGACGATCGGCAGACCGAGGCCGGTCCCGCCGTCGCGGGTCGTCATATAGGGCTCCAGCAGCCGCGCGCGGTTTTCCGTCGGGAAGCCCTTGCCGTTGTCATCAATCTCGATGACCGCATGATGGCCGTCATCGACGAACAGCCGCGCGGTGATGCTGCCCACGAAATCGTCGTCCTGCTGCCCGAGCCCGGCGATGCCTTCGCTGGCATTCTTGATGATGTTGGTCAGGGCCTGCGCGATCAGGCGGCGGTCGAAGCGCGCGAGCACCTGGCCCGGCGGGACCTCGTCGGTAATTGTGATGTTGGGATAGCCGATGCGCATCATGAAGACGGTCTGGCGCAGGGTATCGGCGAGATCGTCGCGGCCCATGGCGGGTTTCGGCATGCGCGCGAAGGAGGAGAACTCGTCGACCATGCGCTTGATATCCTCGACCTGGCGCACGATCGTGTCGGTGCACTGGTCGAAAACGGCACGATCCTCCGTGATCACCTTGCCGTATTTGCGCCGGATGCGCTCCGCCGAAAGCTGGATCGGCGTCAGCGGGTTCTTGATCTCATGAGCGATGCGCCGCGCCACATCGGCCCAGGCGGAGGTGCGTTGTGCAGTGACGAGATCGGTGATGTCGTCGAGAGTAATCACCACGCCGTCGTCGCCGCCATGCGCCTGCTCGCGGGTGAGGCGCACGTTGAGCATGCGCTCGCGCCCGCCGCGATTGAGGCTGATCTGCTGGTTGAGCGCGCGCTGACGCGATTGCGCCGCCTCGTCGAGCAGCGCAGCGAGCTCGGGCAGATGGCTGCGGGCTTCCTGATTCAGAAGATCATTGGCATAGACGCCGAAAAGCTTCTCCGCCGTCGGATTGACGATGGTGATCCGCCCCTTGGCATCGACACCGATCACACCGGCGGAGACCCCCGACAGCACTGCCTCCGTGAAGCGCCGGCGCCGGTCGATCAGGCTGCTTGCCGCGGTCAGACTGTCGTGCTGGCTGCGCAGCTCCGAAGTCATCTTGTTGAAGGTGCTGCTGAGCGCGGCGAGGTCGCCCTCCTTCTTGCGGATCGGGACCTGCACGTAGAAATTCCCGGTCGCGACCTGCTGGGTCGCGTTGATCAGGCGCCTGATCGGACCGACGAAGGCATTCGCATAGGTCAGACCGAACCAGACCGATGCGAGCAGGATGATCACCGCGACGATGCCGAACATCGCCGCGAACGCCACCTGCATCGCGACACTGAGGCGCTCGAGCGCTTGATAATAGGAGATTCCCGCCTCGGCCTCTTCGGGATAATCCAGCGCCCGCCGATCGACGAGGCGGGTGACGACGAGTATGCGATCGTTATGCGCCGAGAGCCGCAGCACCGCATGCAGCAGCTCCCCCTCCGCCGGAACGAGGCACAGGGCGTCCTGCGTATCCGCCTCGGCGAGTTCGGCCTGATCGGGAATCCGGGCGCCCGGTATCTGCAGGTTCTGGATGCGCTCGACCACCTCGCCGTTCGGCTCGACGATGGCGAGCACCGGGAAACCGAGAAACACCGAGCGTGCCTGCATGAATTCACGAAATACCTGCGGATCGGCATCGTAGAGCATGCGCGCCCGGTCGAGATCGGCTGCCATCAGTGTCGTTTCACGTGCCAGCGAGCGGCATTGCAGCTCGCGATAGGCATGGGCGATCTCGACGGTATTCTCCAGCAGATTGTTGATCCAGCCGCTGAACCATGGGTCGAGCCCGCGCGAGAGAATGATCGAGGCGACGAGCGCCACGACGACGACGGGGACTGTGGCAATGGCGGCGAAGATCGTCACGAAACGCAGGTGCAGCCGCGTCCCGGCCACCCCCGCCTTCTTCGCACGATACAGCTTGATGCCCTGGCGCGAGACCATGATCAGCAGGAGCGTCGCCAGCACGCCGTTGATCGACAGCATGACGATGGTCACATTGTTGGTCGGCTCCACCGGCGTCAGGCCGGCGAGCACGACGAAGGTCGCGATCGCGGAAAACAGGGCCAGCAGCACGACCGTGAGACCGACCGGGCCAAGACCGTCCGGCCCGCCCGTGCGCCGGGCGCGCGCGCGTCTGTCGATGGCTTCGCTTTGCGTGCTCAAATTCGCCTCGTCCGCGCTGGCCGGCACGAATCGCCCGTCCCGCGCGCTGATGCATGATCACAACAGTGTGGCGAAACTAATACACTGGCTCCGGCCTTCTTGCGAGGGCGAAGTTGCAGGGCGGATGCGCAGCCGAAAGTTCCGCAACTCATCTGCTGGTGCGGATCACCGGCAGGTCGAGATCGCGAACCTTCTTGCGCAATGTGTTGCGATTGAGGCCGAGCAGCTCCGCCGCGCGAATCTGGTTGCCCCGCGTGGCGGCCAGCGCGGCGCCGATCAGCGGCCCTTCGACATCCCGCAGAATCCGGTGATACAGCCCCGGAGGCGGCAGGCCGTCGCGGAATTGTCGGAAATAGGCGTTGAGGTGGCGCTCGACCGAGCCCGCAAGCGTCTCCGGATCACCCGGACCGTCGCTCACCGCGGCCATGCCTGTCTCGATCGGCTTGACGTCGAGTTCGCCATCGATGATCGGCGCGGTGATGGTGTCCTGCGGGTAGAGCGCTGCGAGGCGGCGCACCAGGTTTTCCAGCTCGCGGACATTCCCCGGCCAGCGATAACGCTTGAGCCGATCCATCGCCTCCGCATCGATCTGCTTGCGCGTGAGCCCCTCTTTCTCGATCAGCGAGAAGAAATGCCGCATCAGATCGGGGATGTCCTCGATTCGCTCGCGCAGCGGCGGCAGGCGCAAGGGCACGACGTTGAGCCGGAAGTAGAGATCCTCACGGAACAGGCCCTGCTGGATCGAGATTCGCAGGTCCTTGTTGGTGGCCGCGACGATGCGCACATTGGTGCGGATCGGCGTGCGACCGCCCACGGTCGTATATTCGCCCTGCTGGAGCACGCGCAGCAGGCGTGTCTGCGCCTCCATCGGCATGTCGCCGATCTCGTCGAGAAAGAGCGTGCCGCCCTCTGCCTGCTCGAAACGCCCGGCGCTGCGTTGGGTGGCGCCCGTGAAGGCGCCTTTCTCATGGCCGAACAACTCGGATTCGATCAGATCGCGGGGGATCGCCGCCATGTTGACAGCGACGAAGGGGCCCGTGCGCCGCTTGCCGTAATCGTGCAGCGCGCGCGCCACGAGTTCCTTGCCCGTGCCGGATTCGCCCGTGATCATCACGGTCAGATCCGTCGGCATGAGGCGCGCGAGGGCGCGGTAGATCTCCTGCATGGCGGGCGAGCGCCCGATCAGCGGGATGTCCTCGCCCTCGCCCTCCGTCGTCGAGACCTTGCCGCGCGGACGCGACATCGCCCGTCCGACGATCGAAACGAGCTCCTTCAGATCGAAGGGTTTGGGCAGATATTCGTAAGCGCCGCGCTCCGATGCCTTGATCGCGGTCATGAAGGTGTTCTGCGCGCTCATCACGATGATCGGCAGATCGGGCCGCATGCGCTTGATGCGCGGCAGCAGGTCGAAGGCGTTCTCGTCGGGCATCACCACATCGGTGATCACCAGATCGCCATCACCCTGCGACACCCAGCGCCACAGCGTCGCGGCATTGCCCGTCGAGCGGACTTCATAGCCCGCGCGCGAAAGCGCCTGGTTGAGAACCGTGCGGATGGCTGCATCGTCATCGGCGAGGAGAATGTTTCCGCTGGGCATGGGACGGTCTCGATTCCGTTCTACGATTGAGATTGTGCCTGGGGCGCGTACGCCGATGCATCCGTCGCCGTCTTCTCACTGAACATCGGCAACAGGATCCGGAAGGTGGTGCGCCGCGGTGCGGGATCGCATTCGATGATACCTCCATGGTCGCCGACGATCTTGGCTACCAAAGCAAGACCAAGGCCACTTCCGTTCTCCTTCGTCGTGACGAAGGGATCGAACATCTCGGAAACGAACTCGTCGGGAATGCCGGGGCCGTTGTCGCGCACGGCAATCTCTATAGGCAGGCTCACCCGCTCGGAGGAGCCGGGCGTCTGCAGACGCATGCCTGTCCGGAATGCAGTGGAGAGCACGATCTCCCCTTCCAGCGCATCCGGGCCGATCGCCTCTGCCGCATTCTTGAGCAGATTGATGAAAACCTGGACAAGTTGATCACGCGATCCGTAGATCGGCGGCAGCGACGGATCGTAGTTTTCGACGATGCGCACATGGCGCGCGAAGCCCGATTGCACCAGCCGCTTCACGTGATCGAGCACGGCGTGGATGTTGATCGGCCCGCGATCGGCACCGGGCGCGGCCTCACCGAACAGTTCCACCCGCTCGACCAGCTTGACGATACGGTCGGCCTCGTCGCAGATCAGCCGGGTCAGCAGCCGGTCGTCTTCATTGGCGGATTGCTCGAGCAGTTGCGCGGCACCGCGAATCCCCGAGAGCGGGTTCTTGATCTCATGCGCGAGCATGGCGCCGAGCGCCGTGACCGAACGCGCGGCGCTGCGATGGGTCAGCTGGCGATTCATCTTGTCGGCGATGGTGCGCTCCTGCAGCATCAGCACGACCATACCGCCCTCGTCACCCAAAGGCGTGGCGAAGGCATCGACGATCCGCTCCATCCCCAGACGCGGCCCGCCGACATCGACGCGGTACTCGTTGACGCTCGACCCGCGCAGACGCACCTCGTCGACCAGCGCGAGTACGGGGGAGCCGAATGGCATGTAATCGCTGAGTTTCTTGCGTTCGAGCACCCGCTGGCTGCTCTCGAGGAATGCCTCCGCAGCCGCATTGACCCGCAGGATTTCGTTATCCGGCCCGATGGTCAATACCGGGAGCGGCAGGGCGTTCATCATCGCCTCTGGTGTCGGCAGGCTCATGCGGCGGCTCCGATGGTCTCGGGGGCGTTCGCAATCGAACGCAAAAGCGCGATCACCCGCGCCGGCTCTGTCGTGGTGACCAGTTCGCGCCGCGCATCCGGCGCCAGCGCATGCCCCTCCTCAGCCGCGTGATCGGCAAAGGCGGCGAGATGCTTGCGGGCATGCCGGATGCCGACGCGATCGCCGTACAGGCTCAGCAAGCCCTCGTAATGCTCTGATATTGCGTCGATCTTTGTCTCGATCCCGGGCTCGGCCCAAGGCAACCCGGCAAGCTGCGCCTCGATGCGGGCGATCAGCCAGGGCTTTCCCAGCGTGGCGCGGCCGACCATCACCGCATCCGCCCCGGAAGCCGTCAGCGCGGCGCGGGCATCATCGGCATCGCAGATATCGCCGTTGGCAATCAGAGGCAGCGTCGTCGCCGCGCGCACGCAGGCGATCGCCGACCAATCCGCCTCGCCCTTGTAGAATTGCTGGCGCGTGCGCCCGTGCACCGTGATGGCGGCAACGCCGAGCGCCTCGGCGCGACGGGCGAGTTCCGGCGCGTTGATGGTCGCGCGATCCCAGCCGAGACGCATCTTCACGGTCACCGGCACCTGGACAGCGCCGACCACCGCCTCGATCAGCCCGCAGGCGTGATCGAGATCGCGCATCAGCGCCGAGCCGGCCATACCGCCGGAAACATGCTTGGCCGGGCAGCCCATATTGATATCGACGATATCGGCGCCGGTATCCTGCGCCATGCGCGCGGCATCGGCCATCCAGCCGGCGCGGCATCCGGCGAGCTGGACGATATGCGGGTCGATCCCCTCCCCCTCGGAGCGGATCCGCGCTTCGTCCGCGCCCTGGACATAGGCCTCCGACGCCACCATTTCGGAGACGACCATCGCCGCGCCGAAACGCGACGCGATCCTGCGGGCGTGGATATCGGTCACCCCGGACATCGGCGCCAGCGCGACGCGCCCCGCTATTTCGACATTTCCGATCCGCACCGTACCGCCCCCGTTCACGGCATGCCGCTCAATGCCGCATCGCCGTATCTGCTTAACAAATAGACGAGCCTTAAAAAAGTGCAATACCGCAAAGCCACCTGATCAGCCATGCGACAATTGCCTTCATCGGGGGCCGGGTCTATCACCACGAAACTGCCGCGCCATCAGGGAGAACCCATGGGAAAGCCCATTCGCGAGAGGATCGCCGCGCTCGTCGTTGCCGCCGGGCGGGGGACACGGGCCGGGACGGGAATGCCCAAACAGTACCGGCCCCTCGACGGCATCCCGGTTCTGACGCGGACTCTGCGGGCCCTGTGCGCAGAGCCCGCCATCGCATCCATCGTCGTGGCGATTCACCCCGATGACGAGGCGCTCTACGCCGCATGCATCGCCGCCCTCGAGCCTCAGGAGCGCGCGCGGCTGCTCGCACCCGTCCATGGCGGCGCGACGCGCCAGTCTTCCGTCCATGCCGGCCTCTGTGTGCTCGACGCGTCCACCTGCCCACATGTCCTCGTGCATGACGCGGCCCGCCCCTTCCTTTCCCGCGACCTGATCGAACGCGCCTGCGCGGCTCTGTTCCGGCACGACGCCGCCCTGCCGGGTATCCCGGTGACGGATACGATCAAGCAGATCGCCGATGACGGAGTTGTGACGCATACGCCGCCGCGCGAGACCCTGCGCGCCGTCCAGACGCCGCAGGCGTTTCGGCTCGCCCCCCTCCTCGCCGCGCATCGCCGCGCCCGCGATGAAGGCATGACCGGTTTCACCGATGACGGGGCGCTGGCGGAATGGGCCGGCATGGATGTCCATGTCTTTGCCGGCGATCCGAACAATGTGAAACTCACACATGAAGCCGATTTTACTCGGTATGCCGAGAGCGCACGGGAGCAACTGATGATCAGCCGGATGGCCACCGGGTTCGACGTCCATGTCTTCGGTGAAGGCGACCATGTCATGCTGGGTGGCGTGGCCGTGCCGCATGCGCACGGCGTCGTCGCCCATTCCGACGGTGACGTGGTGCTGCATGCCCTCACCGATGCGCTTCTCGGCGCGCTCGCCGAGGGCGATATCGGCACGCATTTCCCGCCGAGCGATCCGCAATGGCGCCACGCATCCTCGGACCGCTTCCTCGCCTTCGCCGCGGCGCGCGTGCGTGAACGCGGTGGCGTGATCGACCTCCTCGACGCCACCATCCTGTGCGAGCGCCCGAAGATCGGGCCGCATCGCGAGGCCATGCGCGCGCGGATCGCGCAGATCGCCGGAATCGATGCCGGCTGCGTCTCGATCAAGGCGACGACCACCGAGAAACTCGGCTTCACCGGGCGCGGCGAGGGCATTGCGGCGCAGGCGGCGGCAACAATCCGGCTGCCCGCTACCGGGCAATGAGGAGACACGGCATGATCTTTACAGAAGAACGCGAGAACCGCGCCGCAGCCTTGCTCGAGGCCTATGCGGCACGCGGATTGATGATCGCCACGGCGGAATCCTGCACCGGCGGGCTGATTGCCGGTCTGCTCACCGAGATCGCGGGCTCTTCACGCGTGGTCGAGCGGGGATTCGTCAGCTATTCCAACGCGGCGAAGAACGAGCTCCTCGGCGTCCCGACAGACACCATCGAGGCGCATGGCGCCGTCAGCGAGGCGGTGGTGCGGGCCATGGCCGAGGGAGCGCTCGTCCGTTCGCGCGCGGATGTCGCGGTCGCGGTCAGCGGCGTCGCCGGGCCGGGCGGCGGGACGGCGGCAAAGCCCGTCGGCCTCGTCCATCTCGCCTGCGCCCGCCGGGGCCGCGCGACAGTGCATCTCGAAAAGCGCTATGGCGATAGCGGGCGCGGGGCGGTCCGGCTCATGACCATCGACGACGCGCTCGGGCTGCTCGAAGCGGTGATCGCCGAGGCGTGACGATCAGCCGAAAGCCTCAGCCGAAAGCCTCAGCCGTAGACCTGACGGGCGCGGGCCTCGAAGGCGCTGGTGAATTTGCGGAAGGCGCGGTCGAACATCGCGCCCATCAGCATGCCGAGCGCGAAATTGCGGAATTCATAGGCGATGTGAAAATCCACCTCGCATCCGCCCTCGCCCTGCTTCAGGAACTTCCATCGATTCTCCAGGAAGCGGAACGGCCCGTCGATATATTCCACATCAATGCGCAGGCGTGCCCGGTCCAGCGTGACGCGGGTGGTGAAGGTCTCGCGGATCGATTTGTAGCCGACGCTCATATCGGCCACGAGGATCTCGATCCCGTCCCCGCTCTGCGAGCGCCGGCGCACGCGCAGGCTTTCGCAAAGCGGCACGAATTCCGGATATTTCTCCACATCCGCGACCAGATCGAACATCTGGACCGGCGTGTGCGGAACGCTCTTGACGGTATGGAAGGCCGGCATGGCTGGGCCGTCAGCCCGCGCTCTTGCTCAGCCGCGCCGCCTTGAGCTTCGCGAAATCCTCGTCTGCATGATAGGAGGAGCGCGTCAGCGGCGTGGAGGAGACCAGCAGGAAGCCCTTGGCCCGCGCCGTGGTCGCATAGGCGTTGAACTCCGCCGGCGTCACGTAACGGATCACGGGATGGTGCTTGCGCGTCGGCGCGAGATACTGGCCGATCGTCATGAAATCCACATCCGCCGCGCGCAGATCATCCATCAGCTGGAGCACCTCGTTGCGCTCCTCGCCGAGGCCGACCATGATGCCCGACTTGGTGAAGATCGTCGGGTCGAGCTCCTTCACCTGCTGCAGCAGGCGGATGGAGTGGAAGTAGCGCGCACCGGGGCGCACCTTCAGGTATTTAGAGGGCACCGTCTCGAGATTGTGGTTGAACACGTCCGGACGCGCCTTCACCACGACCTCCAGCGCGCCGTCCTTGCGCAGGAAATCCGGGGTCAGGATCTCGATCGTCGTCTGCGGCGAGCGCGCGCGGATGGCGTAGATCACCTCGGCAAAATGCTGCGCGCCGCCATCGGCGAGATCGTCGCGATCGACGGAGGTGATGACGACGTGCCGCAGGCCGAGCTTCTCGACCGCCTTGGCGACATTCTCCGGCTCGTGCTGATCGAGCGCTTCCGGGCGACCGGTCTTGACGTTGCAGAAGGCACAGGCGCGGGTGCAGGTGTCGCCCATGATCATGAAGGTCGCGTGCTTCTTCTCCCAGCACTCGCCGATATTGGGGCAGCCGGCCTCCTCGCAGACGGTGACGAGCTTGTTCTCCTTCACGATCCGGTTGGTCTCCGCCCATTTCGGCGAACCGGGCGCCTTCACGCGAATCCATTCCGGCTTGCGCAGGATCGGCTGGTCGGGCCGATGCGCCTTTTCCGGATGGCGGGGGCGGGTATCCTTCTTGAGGAGATCGAGAACAACGGCCATGTCAAAAAATTCCGCAAACGTGAACGGGGTCGCGACCCTTCCGACATAGGCCGATGCGGCCCGTCTGGCAACCCGCAGCGCAGGCCGGAATGGATTCGCGTGAAGGCGCCCGGTACGCCGGATCGCGTCGTGCCGCGACGAAGGTCAGGGTGGATCCGCTGCCATCGCGCCCGAAATTTCATCGTGAATGAGACAATTTTATGCATATCGAGGGTTGCGCAAATCTGAATTGCCACAGATAGAAAAGCCTTTTGGAGGATATTACATATGTTACGAGATAATTTTATGTCGTCATCACTATCAGCGAAGAATGTGAATACCTCTGCCATGGGGGCCGGAAGCGATTTCGGGACGACCCATGGCCACAGCCCGGACAGGAAAGCCTTCGCGCTGGCGGGCGCCGACGCCGGTTTCGGCGCCCCGCCGCATGCGCCTTCCGCCCTGCCCGCGCATGCCCTGATCGCACAGCACCCTGCCCAATCGGGCACGCAAGCGAGCGGACCGGTATCCGCAGAGCGCGAAGTGGCGAATTTTCTCGACGATGTTCGCGAAGTCGGCCCTCTGGGCGAGTTGCTCCTGCGCACGGAGGATGCACCGGCATTCGGTTATTTCGTCGGCTTTACGTATCTGTCGCAGGGCGTATTCGCCACATACGATCCCCATACCGGCAATTACGGGCTCTACAATTCTCACAAGCTTGTCTTTCTGGAGATGAGCCCGACCACGGCCCTGTCTTTCAGCACACTCGCCATCATCAACGATGAGGGGCGGATCGATATCGGCACCGGCTCCGTCTTCGTGCTGGACCCGATCGGGTTGCCCACCATGCTCGTCTATATCAACGCACGCTCCTACATGCAGGCCGATGACGATACCAATGTCAGCGCCTATCCCGACACCGATGGCGTCATGCGCCTCTCGGTTACCGTAGGGGCGGGTATTTCGCCGGAGCAGATCGTCGGGTCGCTCTCGCGTCTGATGGCGCGCGGCCTGATGCTGGTACCGAGCCTGCACACACAGGGTGCGGCGCGCAAACTGGAGGGAATCGCGGCGGGTATCGACAACGCCAATCTCTACGCCCGCACCTTTGTCGGGGGCGGCCTGCCGATGACCCTCGAGCACGATACCGGTTCCGGCGAAACCCGGCTCGTCCATCGCGGCAACGAGGTCACGCCGGAATATCTGCTGCATCTCTTCTTCGGTGACGGTGAAGAGCCGCGCCTGGAGATTCCCGCCCGCAATGAGAATGCGGGGGATATTTTCGCGAGCATCACCGATCATCTGCATCTCATCGACGGCACCTCCCCCTTCGCGCTCTATCGCGAAACCGGGCAGACGGGCGGCCACGCAGCACTCGAGACCGTGGCGCAGATCCGGCACGCGGTGGATGCGGTAATCCCGATGTATTTCTCGATGCTTGATGACGAGGCGCGCAGCGCTTATGCCTATGGCATGACCAGCTACGCAGATGCGCAGACGGTCATCCACGCCCTCGTCGAGACCGTGCTGCCGCAGGACCGGGAGCGGCTGATCGCGGCACTGGTCAATCCTTACGTCGATTTCGGCCTGCCCGCCTTGCACGAGGCCCAACGCGCGAGCACCGCGATCGCGCTGCCGCACGGCGAGCAGATGCAGTCGCGCCCGGCCGATTTCGAGCTGATTCGTGCGATTCTGCGGGATGAATGGGTGCGGTGACTGGCTCAAGGTGACGCTGAACAACAGAATCGGTGAAAAACGAATTACCCTGCGCAATCCGTCACGGACCGTCGGGCTGCGCGGGCTATACGGAAA